>Ga0209157_1000352_pt1 | contig 39785 bp, 48 predicted proteins | sample GraSoiAngelo_135_FD_185892 | JGI IMG/M metagenome (GOLD analysis project Ga0209157, IMG submission 185892) | Grasslands soil microbial communities from the Angelo Coastal Reserve, California, USA - 14_0929_05_40cm (SPAdes) (version 2) | ecosystem: Environmental > Terrestrial > Soil > Grasslands ...
GGTGGGACCGCATGCAGCGCTACATCGATCGCTGGGTTCCGCCTGCTGTCATCTGTCATCCTTATCCGTCGGCGCGCTTTGGCGGATGACCCGAGGCAAGAGCCGAATATGGGAAACCTGTACGTTCTGATCTGTGCGGGGGGTGGCCAGTAATCGCCATCCCTACCGCGACAACTAAAAGTTGCGAAGCCACCGAAAGCGCCGCAGACGGGCGCGAAGCGCGAGCGCGATAGCGCGAAGCCGTAATAGTGGTCAGCTCGGCGAAATCTTCAGGTCTGAACAGGTTCGCCGAACCGACCATTAATTGAGGCTTCGCCCTATCGGGCTCGCGCTTCGCGCCCGGCGCGCCATCTATTAAGCTGGCGCGTCCACCCCTCCTCTGCGAGGAGGGGAATACTCTGCGCGAGTTCGATTTATTCACAGCTTCTATGACCGCCGACAATGCAGCAATTCGTGACATCGCCGGCGGTCCGCGATGCGCAAGCGCAATAGCGCGCAGCCCTAAATAATAGACCGCCGCTACAGTTATGCTTCAGTCAGAGAATCCCTGCGGATCCCACATCACGTTACTCGGCGTTCTTCTGGCGTTCATGGGATTATGCGCCGTTAACACGCAGGCGCAGGAAGTTCCATCTTCCGGACGGATCGTTGAGGGACGGCCCCGGTTATACACGTTTAAGAATACGGTTAATCTGCTGACGTGGGTCGAATGGGGAGTGGAACCGTTGTTCCGTTCTGCTGAAAGAGGCTGGATTCGCCGGCTGGCCGGCTACCATCCACCGCCGGATAAAGTGGTGGGCGTGAAGTTCGGCTTACATGGTACCGGCGCCGGTTCCGGGTTCGGCCCGGCCGTGACGTTCTTCCATAAGGATCTTCTGGGGCGAGGCATCGACGTCGAGGTGCCGCTCGTCTACACCTACCTCGGTTATGAACTGTATCAAGCCAACGCGACCGTGCCCCTCATACAGAAGAGTTTTTTAGGGAAGCTGACGTTCGATGTTCAAACCGCCTATAGCTCTCGAACCTGGGATGAGATGTTTACGATCGGAAATGACGCGCCGCGCAGGCTCGAGAGCCAGGTCCGGACGGTGAGCCGGCAGGCGGCAGCGGGATTCTCAACACATTTTAATGAGCAGTGGGTATCGGGACTCCACGAGCCGTATCGCAACGTTGGTGTCACCAATCCCAGCTTTGGCGAATCGGCTCAAGAGCGTCTCAGACCTTTCGCCATTTCCGGATTAGCGTCAGGCGGGGTCATTCGCTCGACCGTCCTCACGCTCGACCACGACACACGGGATCGGCAGCATCTTCTGGCCAAAGGTTGTCTGGAGCACGCCGAAATCAGCCTCAATGAGAGTGTTGGAAAAGGAGACTTCGCGTATTGCCGGTATCACTTGGATTTTCAGCATTTCTTTCCCATCACCGACGACTACCGCACAGTCATTGCGGTTCGCGGATTCGCAGAAACGAATCAGGCAAAGTCTGGAAGCAGCGTGCCCTGGTTTGACATGCCAACAGTTGGTAGCTGGGATACGTTGCGAGGGTTTGAAAACTTCCGGTTCCAGGACAGGAGCGCATTGGGCGTTAGCGCAGAATATCGATATCGGATTTGGCGCGCGCTGGATTGGGGCTTCTTCCTTGATGAAGCGAAGTCGCGCCTCATCCGCGCGACTTCGGCTTGAACCGTTTTCATCCCGGTTATGGCGTTCGATTATTCGTTTTGGCCAACCCACATTTCCAATTGCCATTGACGTTGCTCACAGCGCTGAGAAGTCGTGGCGCGTCTATATCAATTTCAACTCGATTTTCTGACGTAATTTTGGTGCCGCCCACACCTAAGGGAGTATCGCTGACCTGGAATAGGTAATCTGTTAGGCTACCGTCATGGTTGTCGTCAAATTTGGAGGTACGTCGGTAGGGGCGGTTCCACAAATCGATCAGGCGGCACGCATCGTTCAATCGATGCACGATTCCAAGCCGGTCGTTGTGGTATCCGCAATGGGCGGTATCACGGACGCGCTATTGCAGGCCGGCGAAGCCGCAGTCACGGGGCAGACACAGCAGCGGGACGACAAACTTTGGGAAATCCGAAGCCGGCATGATCGGGCCATCAACGAGCTGTTCAAGAGTCGCGACACCGTTCACGAACTGCAGGACACACATCGCGCCATTTGGGAAGAGATTCAGAAAGTGTTCACAGGGGTTTCGCTCCTGCGCGAGATGAGCTCCCGTTCGCGCGATTTGATCAGTTCGTTTGGAGAAAGGCTCATTGTTCCGATCTTTGCCCGGTACCTGCGGGAATTGGGATTGGAAGCGGAACCGATCGATGCGCGCGAGATTATCGTCACCAGTGAAGATTCCGAATTCCTCCTCGTCGATTTCGACGAAACCCGAAAGCGCTGCCAGAAACTTTCGAAGATGGTCAAGACGGGTATTGTGCCCGTGGTTACCGGCTTCATTTGTTCGACGCCTGCCGGCATTACGACAACTCTCGGACGCGGAGGCTCGGATTATTCGGCTTCGATCATCGGGAGTTCGATCAAGGCTGACGAGATCCAGATCTGGACCGACGTTAGCGGCGTCATGACGGCGGATCCACGAATCGTACCGGATGCCCGGGTTCTCGACCGCGTGTCTTATAAAGAAGCGGGCGAGATGTCGTACTTCGGCGCAAAGGTGCTGCATCCCCAGACGATCATGCCCGCTGTCGATGAAAACATTCCGATTCGCATCAAAAACACCTTCGCTCCGGAAATGCCGGGGACCCTGATCAGCGCCGAAACACCCGTCCACCAATACAGCGTGAAAACCGTGACGTCGATCACCGGCATGACTCTCGTTTCGGTCGAAGGCCGAGGCATGATTGGCGTACCCGGAGTAGCCGGCCGTGTCTTCACCGCAACAGCGCGAAATCGCATCAGCGTTCTGATGTTTTCTCAGGGTTCCTCGGAGCAGCACATCTCGCTAGTCGTCAATCGTCACGATGGCGATGCCACCGTCAAGGCTTTGCGGCGGGAGTTCGAGCGGGAAATCGAGCGGCGGCGGATTGATCGGATCACAAGCATTTCCGATATCGCGATCATCGCGCTCGTCGGAGAGGGCATCAAAGGCGCGCCCGGAGTGGCGGCAAGGGCATTCGGCGTCCTGGGCTCCGCCAACATCAACATTTTGATGGTCGCCCAAGGCTCCTCGGAGTTAAATCTTTCCATCGTCGCGCGGCAGAAAGACGCTCCCCGCGCTGTGCAATTGATTCACGAAGCCTTCGAGTTGAATAAATGAGCGGAATACGCCCGAGAGGATTCGAACCTCTGACCTACGGATTCGTAGTCCGTCGCTCTATCCATCTGAGCTACGGGCGCACATCGCTTGAGTATTGCATAGTGAAAAACGCGCTTACAAGATGCGGAGCAGGCGCCGGGCTTCGGCACTCAGCTTTTCCAGATCGGTGGGCGTTGGCATAAAGACATCCGCGCCGGCCTGCAATACGTTCTTTTCATTCTCGGATGTACTGCTAATTACGATGATGGCGGTTTTGTTCGCCGAATCCGCTTTGATGCGGCGGCAAACCTCGATTCCATCGACGCCTGGAATCATGATGTCCAGGATGAGCAGATCGGGTTTAACACGGCCGACTTCGATCATCGCGCTTATTCCGTCGGATGCCGAGAGGACGTCATAGCTGCCTTGCCGCTGAAGGTGGGACTTGAGCAGAGTGACGACCTCTTCTTGATCGTGGACGATCAGAATTCTGAATTTCCCGTCAACGAGTGACGAGGGTGTCGGAATCTGATGCTTCCGGAGAAAAGCGAGAAGATCGTCGCGCCGGACTCGCCGGTGTCCGCCCGGAGTGCGGTACGAGGGCAGCAGCTTCTGCTCAATCCAATTGATAACGGAACGGGGGTTTACCTGCAGAAGCTGGCTAATGTCGTGCGTGGTGTAGACAGTTCTCGTTTTAGGCTGTGTCACGGTACGTTAGCGAAATTTAATTTTGTTATCGGGAGTCGTCGCTGACTTCCGTTACATTACTTATTTAAACCAGAAGTGGCGGAACGTCTTTATCTCAGGTTGTCTCAAATTTCGCAATGAAAATCAGCATACGCGAGTGGGACCGGAACGATCTGCCTGACATCCTATCGGCATGGCTAGACTACTGCCGTACGGCAGCACGTTCGGATATGCGGCTCAAACCAGATTGTGATAGGGCGATGGCGCAATGGCTGATGCGCCGATACGAAGGCCCGTCCAGCATTGGATACGTCGCCGATCGGGACAGCAGGTTCGTTGGGTTTCTCATCGGGCGCGTTGACGAGTGGGAAACTGTTCCGCCGGTTCTCGAATCGCGTCGAATCGGCATTATCGACGCTGTGTACGTTCTCGAACAGTTCCGGAGGCAGGGGATTGCCGCGCAATTGATCCGGCGCGCCGTTCAAAACATGCAAGAGGCCAATGCTACCGCTGTGGAAACAATCTACGAAGCCGGCAACCAGGCGTCGGCGGCGATGTGGGGTGTGGCCGGTTTCGCACCCTGGATGGTGCATGCTTACAGGATGCTATAGAATCGGAGAGACGTGAAGATCATCAGCTGCATGAAACCTGTGCCCGATCCCGCATCGAGGCTCGTCATCAATGAAGCGAAAACCTGGATCAAGGATAAGGATCTGACATTCGTCGCTAGCGAAGCCGATAATTATGCTTTAGAGGAAGCTCTCCGTCTGAAAGAAAAACATGAAGGTGAAGTCGTTGTCATCTCGATGGGCGGCGAAGAAGCCGCCCGGGTGTTGCGATCCGGGCTGGCAATGGGCGCTGATCGGGCTATTCACCTGCTTGATCCAAAATTCAAGGGCGCCGACGAATTCGCCGCAGCGGCGACATTGTCCAAAGCCATCGATAAAGATGGTGGCGCGGATCTTGTGTTAGCGGGCGTCCAGTCCGACGACCTTGGAACGGGAATGACCGGAACGATGATGGCCGAATTTCTGCAATGGGCACACGCGACCGTGGTTGTTGGGGTTGAAGCCGGGGCGGATGGAAAAACCCTGAAAGTCCGGCGCGAGTTGGAAGGGGGCATCAACGAAACGGTTGAAGTGCCGGCGCCTGCAGTTCTGACTATCCAGTTCGGCATCAACCAGCCTCGTTACGCCTCGCTGAAAGGCATCATGGCCGCTAAAAAGAAGGAGTTCAAGGTTTGGTCCGCAGCCGATCTCGGTTTAGCCGGCGATGCTGTCGGCCAGGCCGGCGCCATGTACGAAGTGAAGGAGATCCTCGTCCCGGAAAAGAAAAGCAAGGTCGAAATTCTAGGCGGAACGCCTGATGAGGCGGCCGCGACTCTTGTGGAGAGACTCCGAAGAGAAGCCAAGGTGATCTGATGATCTTCGTCATAGCCGAACACAAGGATAAGAAACTCAAACCCATCACATCCGAACTCCTCGTTTTCGCGCAACGGCTCAGCCGCGACTTTAGCCGGCCCGTAACAGCCGTAGTCCTCGGAGCCGGCGTCGAGGCGCTGGCCGGCGAGCTGAAGGCGAAGAAGATTGATCGCGTCATCGTCGCCGATCATCCGGATCTGGCCGAGTACACGCCGGATTCCTATGTTGGAGTACTGAAATCGATCATCGAGCAAGAGAAACCATTCGTTGTATTGGTGGGACACACAACGCAGGGTATGGATTTCGCGCCTCGTCTTGCGGTCTCCATGCGCCACCCCTTAATCGCTGGTTGCGTGGAATACGAAAAAAGGGTAGACCGGCTGATTCTCACTCGCCAAGTTTTCAACGCGAAGATGAATATGAAGACCGCTGTGCGAGGAGAACCGCCTTACTTCGCAACCGCTTCACCCGGAGCCTTTCCGGCAGATGAGGTGGAATCCGGCGCCAATGCCGAAGTGGTCAAGATTGCGGTCCAACCGGTGGCGCCGCGAAGAAAGCTTCTCGAGTTGACCGGCGTACAGAAAGGAAAAGCAGATCTGAGTTCCGCACCGATCATCGTTTCCGGCGGCCGGGGACTCAAACAAAAAGAGAATTTCAGCTTAATATTTGAACTTGCCGAAGCGATCGGTGGATCTGTGGGGGCATCGCGCCCCGTGGTGGACGCGGAATGGCTCCCGCGGGAATACCAGGTCGGCAGTTCCGGGCAGACGGTATCTCCGAAGCTATATATCGCCGTGGGCATTTCTGGAGCGATTCAACATCTGGTGGGAATGCAAACCGCGCGGTGCATCGTCGCCATCAATAAAGACGCCGAGGCGCCAATTTTCAAGGTTGCACACTACGGTATCGTTGACGATCTTTTTAAGGTTGTTCCCGCATTGACCAAAATCTTGAAGGAGCTGAAGACGGGCTAAAGTGCGGCCGAAGGGAATAGCCACAAAAAGACACAAAAGAGGAACAAATTGAACTGTAGTGGCCATAAACGTTGACTGGTTCTATGTTTGCCGATAGTATCGGTGGTAGCGTTTTTGGCCAGGTTCCAGTCCTTGAAGGAGGATGAAATGCGCAAAATTTCTGTACTGATCGGGATTTGCATGCTCGCTGCGCTGGCTATCACGCTCTGGGCTCAGCAGGCACCCCCCACAGATCTTTCCCCGGTCATGAAGGATGTTGCCGCTACGACGAACAAACTGCGGATGGACCTGATGTCCAGTAATGCCGCGGACGTCGCAGCCGACGCTGAAAAGCTCCAGGGCTTATTCAGGCAAGCTGCTGGGTTTTTCAAGGCCCAGAAAGCTCAGGACGCCTTGGATTTTGCTAAGGCGAATGTTCAACGTGCTGGCGATATCATGAAAGCTGCAAAGGAGAACAATCTCGACGGGGCCAAGGCTCCTGCGGGAGAACTCCAGAAAAGCTGCAAAAACTGCCATGATGTCCATCGCGAGCAGCTTCCGGACAAGACTTTTAAGTTCAAACCGTGAAATCACCTCGTAGCGGCGGAAGGCAAAATTTTCGCCGCTACAATTTCTTGCATTTTTTTTTCAAAAAGGTGTAACTTTTCTCTGTACCAAGTGTCTATAGTAGTGTATGTAGATTTCCTCCACCATCCCACCTTCCCCCGCGGGGCAACCCGCGGGGATTTTTTTTGGACGTGCATGACAGGTTAGGACCTAGTCTGTAGACGATCATGGACGACCATCCTAATGCAACATGGTGTACATGCGGTGCGCGATCGAACGGATGCGGAGTTAATTCAACAATGTCTGGACGGCCATAGCGAAGCCTGGGACGTGCTTGTTCATCGTTACAGCCGGTTGATTTACTCCATTCCTTTCAAATGGGGGTTACAGCGCGAGGATGCGAAGGAGATTTTTCAGTCGGTTTGGTTGGATTGTTTCCAGGAATTGCACTCGCTGCGCGACATCGACCGGCTTCAAGCATGGTTAGTTCGGATTGCCATACGCAAATGCTATAGATTCAGCACGAGCAAACGCAGCCGGCCTGAAGATGTCGAAATCGTCGAGACCGACCATGCATCGGAGGATCCGAGCGAGGGATTGATCGAGCGCCTGGATCGCGAGCAACTGATCCGGATGAGCATCGCGAAATTGACGGAGCGATGCCAACAGGTCATCAAAGCTTTATTCTTTGAAGACCCATTTCCAGGCTATGCCACGATTGCCGCGCGTCTCGGCCTGTCCTCGAATTCCATCGGTTTTACACGTGACCGTTGTTTGGAGCGTCTGGGTAAGTTACTGGAAGAGTTGGGATATGAGCATTAAACGGTTTCACATACTTTTACCCGGGGCGCCTGCCACTTAATCGAAATGGAGGGTCGTTCGATGGAGTCAAGGATTGGCCACATTGCTCTGGTTAGCTTGTTTGAGCGTGCTCGCTTGAACACCGAACTGGACGGGTCAGCACAGGCCCATCTCAACAGCTGCCATCTCTGCCGTGGCAGGCTCGATTGGATGCAGGTGGCGGCTGGCCTAGGCGTTCGCGAGTTATCGTATGACCCTCCGCAGCCGGTCATGGAAGCCGTCCTCCGGCTGGGACGCGACAGTTCCCGTCTGAAGCAGCTTCGAAACGCTGTTGTGGCGCTGCTGACATTCGACAGCTTCAAGCAGCCGACTCCTGCTGGAATCCGCAGCACTGAAGCATCTTCGCGACAGATGAAATTTGAAATCCATGGCGTTGAGATCGGCGTATTGATGCGGCTTTCGGAGGATCGAAAATTGTCGCTCGCAGGGCAGGTCTTGGAGAAATTATCAGGGCCGATCCAGGATCCAGCGGCTCGTGTGGATCTGGTTATCGAAGGAGATCGCATCATGACCTCCTCGCTCAGCCCTTGGGGCGAGTTTGTTTTCCCCGACGTGCCGAAGGCCCGGTACGGCCTTCAAGTCTATTTTCTCGATCGCATGCTGCAGATTCCATCCCTGCCGTCGATCGACGAGCAACGAAGCCCGGGCTAGATCACTCCCAGCCGCTTGCCTACTTTCTCAAAGGCGGTTAATGCTCTGTCCAATGTGGCCTGGTCGAAAGCTGCGGATATTTGAGCGCGCAAACGCGCTTCGCCTGTGGGCACGACGGGATACCAGAGCCCCTTGATATAAACGCCTTCTTCCAGAAGCGCATCGCTCATATCCATCGCGACGGAAGCTTCGCCAAGCATGACGGGCACGATGGGATGCTCGCCGGCAAGGATTTTATAGCCGAGTTCCTGGATACGTTTTCGGAAATACGCCGTATTTTGACGGAGGCGTTCAATGAGGCTTGGATCTTGTTCCAGAATCGTGAGCGCTTCAATCGCGGCAACCGCGATTGATGGCGGAAGAGAATTTGAAAACGTGTAAGGCCTGGATTTTTGGCGAAGGTAAGAGATCAAATCCTTATTTCCGGCAATATAGCCGCCCGACGCTCCACCCAGAGCCTTGCCCAATGTGCCGCTGAGCACATCGACTTTTCCATGAACACCCAGTTGCTCGGGACTGCCGCGGCCCGTCGCGCCGATAACCCCGACCGCATGAGAATCATCGACGAACAGAATCCGGCCGTATTTCTTAGAAATCTCGATCAGGGCGGGGAGAGGCGCCAGATCGCCTTCCATACTGAATACGCCGTCGGTTGCAATGAAGCCAAAGCGATAAGAGGCCTCCCGATCTCCTTCGAGCTTCCTTTGCAAATCGTTGACATCCGCGTGTTCGTAAATTTTTCTGTCGACGACCTCAGCACGGCATAGACGCGTGCCGTCGATGATACTCGCGTGATTCAGACGGTCGCTGTAGATGACGTCACGGTAGGATTCGGCATCCATCTTTTCATTGATGATCGACGCAAAAAAGCCTTCATTCGCCGCAAAACACGAGGAGAAGAGAACGGCGTCTTCGGTTCCCAGAAAGCCGGCGATTTTTTCCTCAAGCTGCCGATGGACAGTCAGCGTGCCACAAAGAAACCGCACCGAAGAGACACCGTAGCCGTAGACGCGCACACCGCGGATGGCGGCCTGTTTGATTCGAGGATCGGAAGCCAGCCCGAGATAGTTGTTCGATGCCAGCATCACCGCATCTTTGCCGGCGACACGCACGACGGCGCCTTGCTCCGACTCGATAACTGTTTCCTTTTTGAATGTCTTTGTCCGCTCGAGGCGGCCGAGCTCCCTCCGAACCGCTTCCTTCAGATTCATAATTTCAGCGTTACCTTAACGATTTTCATAAACCACTAAACATTACCTTGAGAATGCCGATAAGAAAGAGTAAATGAGAAGGCTGATAATCAAATTCCTTCTGTTTCTTGCCGCCATGGAGGGATTGGGACATGTTAATTTGATGGTGCTGCTTTCCGCCATGGGTCTGGCGGTCGCGGTCGTGATCTGTACTGACGTTTTCCTGGTTTCTGCCTCGGCGCGATAAAAAATTCTACACTTAGGATGGAAGGGCTTTCTTAGGTCGAACAATCACGCCAAACATGACGAAATCGCGGGGCGTTTTCGAATTCCCGTCTTCCTCGAGTTCATACACACGAAACGTCGGATTTACGCCATCCTGACCGATTACGAGTGGATACACGCCGCGCAGCCCTTTAACGCGAAATGCGGTTTCATACCGATGTTTCTTCATGTTCCATGTGAAAACGCGGATACCCTGGAAGTCCACATAGGGATCATGGCCGGGCCTGCGTTCACCGACGACGTACCAATTGATCTCGCCCGCTATCGGATCCTGAACGCGATTGATAACCTTCACCGCAGCATAGGTATATTCTTCGCTATATTGCGCAATGTCGCTTGGGATATCAAACTCGACTCCACCCGATAGAACCCATCCGATCTCAGCAGGTGACGGACGAACTTTGAGCCAGACATCGTACGATGAGGATGATCCGGGACGAGGCAGTGTGACGCGTTCCAGAATTTCGACCTTCGTCCCCGGCTCCAGCCTGCGAATAATCGCTGTTGACCGTCCAGGCTCGAGCCGGAAGTTCGCCGTCTGCTTCACCACGGCAGTGTTCTGGGGCTCTTGGTTTTGCGAAGACGAGACCAGGTCTTGAATCCGGCCCTTCGTGTCGTTGGTGAGCACGGTGCTTTCTTCCATCCAACCTTGAATGTCGATCCCATAGCGCACGCGGTACCAATTCCCCTGCCGCTCGAGCACCTCGACTTTATCGCCCATATCCAGGACTCTCAGTGTCCGCGAAGTGGAACTGTTTTTTAAACGCAGCGACGCATTCTTTGCAACAACCGTTGCATGATCCAGAACCGGTTCCGGCTTCGGTGCGCAACTTGTGAGGAAAATAACGACTAGGAGAGTAAAAAAAACCTTGATCGTACTACTGGGACTTTCATCTACCACCTTTTCATTATAGTACCAGGTCAACTACAATCCTCGGGATGTCTGACACTCCGGACTTTGAGACGGCCCTGAAAAGACTCGAAGAGATCGTCACAAGGCTGGAAACCGGAGAACTGACGCTGGATTCGGCGCTGCAGCTTTTCGAAGAAGGGATCAAACTATCTCGATTTTGCCACACGAAGCTTGAAGAGGCAGAGCGGCGCGTCGAAATTCTGCTGAAGAGTAGTTCAGGCCAGCCACAGGCGGTACCATTCGAGTCCGAAAATGAACAGTGAACTTCGTGCATTCTTCGAACGAGTGCGTCCGGCGATCGACGAGACACTGAATGAATTGCTTCCTTCCGAGACGGCTTCTCCCGATCGCATTCATCAAGCGATGCGGTACAGCACACTCAATGGCGGGAAGCGCATCCGGCCCTGCTTGTGTGTTGCCGCTTTTGCCGGATATCGAGAAGAATGGAAGCGGATTCTTTCCGTCGCATCCTCTGTCGAGATGATCCACTCGTATTCGCTAATCCACGACGATTTGCCGGCAATGGACGACGACGACTTCCGGCGCGGAAAACCTTCCTGTCACAAACAATTCGGCGAGGCCGTCGCGATCCTGGCCGGCGACGCGCTTCTGACACTTGCATTCGAGGTACTGGGCCGCTCGAAAGATTTTTCCGCCGAGCGCCTCTTGCAGGTAATCTCGATCCTCGGCCGCGCTGCCGGCACTCGCAGTGGAATGATCGCGGGTCAGGTGCTCGACCTTGAAGCGGAGGTCACACCAGCAAGCGCATCCCAACTCGAAACCATTCATCGGTCCAAAACCGGCGCTCTGATCGGCGCCAGCGTCTGGATCGGCGCATACCTGGGTGGAGCTTCGGAATCGGACCTGAAAAATATTCGAATCTATTGCGACCGCATCGGTCTCGCGTTTCAGGTTATCGACGATATCCTGGACGCCACCGACGGCAGCAATCGCGATGAGGGCAAAGCCACGTATCCTGTCCTACACGGCCTCGAAAAATCTCGCGAGATCGCTCATGATCTAATGAAAGGCGCTCGAAGCGCGTTGTCGCCCCTGGGAGAGCGTGCACGGATCCTATTGGCGTTTTGTGACTATCTGGAGAGCCGGACATACTGAATGTGACGAAGCTTGAGCAGAACGTATTCCCCTCCTCGCAGAGGAGGGGTGGCGCGAAGCGCCGGGGTGGTCAGTTCGGCCGAAACGGTCGCCGGTCTGACCACCCCGTCTGTGCCTTCGCTTTGCTCGGCGCATCCACCCCTCCTCTGCGAGGAGGGAATGCGTCTCCGTATGAAAAAGAGAATTGACCGACTGCTTGTCGAGCGCGGGCTGGTGGAGACTCGTGAAAAAGCGCAAGCACTGATCCTGGCCGGAAGTGTCTTGATCGATGAGGAGCCCGCCACCAAGGCTGGCATGGCCATTGAAGAAGACGCGAATATTCGCCTCAAGCAGGCGCCGTATCCCTACGTCAGCCGCGGTGGTATCAAACTCGAAGGAGCTGTAAGGGCCTTCAGAGTCGGGGTTGAAGGCAAGATTTGCCTGGATATTGGATCGTCAACGGGAGGATTTACGCATTTTCTCCTTTTGAATCGGGCAGCACAAGTATACGCAGTCGACGTCGATGTGAAGCAACTCGACTGGAAAGTGCGCAGTGATCCAAAGGTCCGGACGATCGAATTGAATGCGCGATTCCTGGAGACCGGAGATGTCGGTGAGCCGGTGGATCTCGTCACAATCGACGTCTCATTTATCTCACTCACAATCATTTTACCGAGGGTTCCGGCCATGCTGAAGCCCGGCGGCGATTGTCTGGCGCTGGTAAAACCGCAGTTCGAAGTCGGACGGGGACATGTGGGCAAAGGTGGCGTTGTGCGGGACGTCTGGTTGCAGCAGGCTGCCATCGAGAAGGTTCAAGGGGCCGGCGAGAGATCGGGTCTTCACTCTGTGGGGGCGTGCGAGTCGCCGATCACGGGCCGTGAGGGCAATCGCGAGTTCTTTGTGCTCTTCAAAAAATCATGAACGTTCGTCGTGTCGTCATCGTCACCAACCCCAAGCAGCCGCAGGTTGCGCGGGTTGCCGATGGATTGGTTGGATGGTTCGAGAGCAAAAAAAATATTAAAGCCTCTTTGGCACCGGAAACGGCATCGAAGGCGGACTTGACGGTTGTTGTCGGTGGTGACGGTACGCTGCTGGCCGCCGCTCGGCTGCTGGGGGACCGCCAGATTCCGATCCTGGCGATCAACCATGGCGGGCTCGGTTTTCTCACCGAAGTCACTCTGGAAGAGATGTACCCGGCCATCGAGCGCGTCCTTGCCGGCCAATTTATTACTGAACATCGGATGATGATGGACGTCGAAGTCTCACGCGCCAACAAACCGGTGGCCGGCTACCGCGCTCTAAACGACATCGTTATCAATAAGGGAACCCTTTCCCGGATGATCGAGCTGGAAAGCCGTGTCGATGGCCAGTACGTCTCCAAGTTTCGGGCCGATGGTCTGATTCTCTCAACGCCGACCGGTTCCACCGCGTACAACCTTTCCGCCGGAGGTCCCATCATTTTTCCAACGATGAGCGCGATGATCATCACGCCTATTTGCTCGCATACGTTAACGAACCGGCCGATCGTGCTTCCACCGGGGGTAAAGGTCGAAATTGTGCTCCGATCCGCTCAGGATGACGTGCAGCTGACGGTCGATGGACAAGTAGGACTCAAACTGGAAATGAATGACCAGATCACAATGGAAAAATCCGACGTTGCCGTCAAACTTGTGGCTCCCGCCGACAAAAATTACTTTGACGTTTTGAGAGGTAAGCTCAAGTGGGGCTAAACATTTGAGACGGTTGGAATTTACGACTCGTTGACACGTTCATAGAGCGCCCCACGGTTATAATCGTTTCCGGAGGACAATCAACGAAGTGAAAACCAAAGCACCACGCCAGACCGTGTGCAACATACCCACCAACGACCCTAAAGAGCCCTATTGCGGCGGAAAATTGAAAAAAATTACGGAATTGGATCCGGAGGCCAAAAAGGCGGCGGGACCGGGAAAAGACGTATTTCGGTGCCAAAAATGCAAGACGCTTTACGTTGACGAGAGTCCGTACGCTTTAGCGAAGAAATGACTCCGGAGGCGCTCCGTGGCAGATCGACAGAAGTTAGTCTACGATTGGAACCTGATCGGGGAGTCCGAGCCGCTAACGGATAAGCGGGTCTTATTGGACGATGAAACGCTCCGCGACGGCCTGCAATCTCCTACGGTTTCGGATCCCGCCATCGAAGACAAGATCCAGCTTCTCCACCTTATGGAAGAGCTGGGTATCCAAATGCTCGATATCGGATTGCCCGGCGCCGGCCCGCGCGCCTATGCCGACACGTTGGCTCTCGCGCAAGAGATTGCGCGAAGCCGTTTGAAAATCCGTCCAAATTGCGCGGCGCGAACTACAATTCAAGATATCGAGCCTATATTGGATATCGCCGACAAGACGGGAGTCACAATTGATGCCGCGACATTCCTCGGTTCCAGCATGATCCGTCAGTACGTGGAAAACTGGACGATGGACGACCTCCTGCGAAAAACGGAGGAAGCCGTCACGTACGGCATCAAGCGCGGGCTTCCGGTCATGTACGTTACGGAGGATACAACGCGGGCTTTCCCGGAGACGATCAAACGGCTGTACACGACCGCCATCAATTGCGGCGCGCGCCATATCGTGCTGACCGATACGGTCGGCCATGCAACTCCTGCTGGAGTGCGTGCACTGGTGAGATTCGTCGTCGATGAAGTGGTGAGGCCCTCCGGCGAGGAGATCCTGATCAGTTGGCATGGGCATAACGATCGCGGGCTCAGTGTCATCAACTCGCTTGCAGCCGTTCAGGCAGGAGCAGATGTTATTCACGGCTGCGCGTTGGGTATTGGCGAGCGTGTCGGCAACACGCCGATGGACCAGGTGCTCGTGAACTTAAAACTTATTGGCGCTATCGATCAGGACCTGATCAAATTGAAAGATTATTGCGAAGTGGCTTCGCGGGCGTGCCGTGTGGTCATTCCGCCGGGATACCCGGTTTTCGGCTCCGATGCTTTCCGTACGGCTACGGGCGTGCACGCAGCAGCGGTCATCAAGGCATTCAGGAAAGGCGAGACCGAGCTGGCGAACACGGTCTATTCGGGCGTACCATCTCACCTGTTTGGTCTCGAGCAAATCATCGACATCGGTCCGATGAGCGGAAGATCCAACGTGATTTTCTGGCTCGAAAAACGCGGAATTCAGCCGGCGGAGGACCGCGTCACCGCCATCTATGAGAAGGCCAAAAAATCTGATCGCTTATTGACGACAGCGGAAGTGCTCGAGGCAATCGACGTGTCGAGTCTCCACGAAAAGCGAAATGTGATCTGAAGAAATTTCTATTCTAAGCCGGCATGCCGCCTTCAATGATGCCACGAAGCGTCCGGGCCACGGCGATTTCGATCAAGCTCCGTTCGTAGGCATTATCTTTCTTCGCAAGTGCCAGAATTTCTTCAGCAGCGACCGAGGATGCCTTTTTGATGGATTCCTCGTTTGCGGGCCTTCCGGCAAGTTCCTTTTCCGAAAGCTTGGCGCGCAGAGGTATGAGCCTGAGACTGGAAACAACAATTTCGGGCTCCAGACAAACCATGCGGACCAGTTTCATCCGGATCGCGGCCGAGACGCTGCCTTTGGCGCCCACGCTGGCGACCCGGAAGAATCCTACTTTTTGCTGCGGATGTAGCGTTGAAAACTCCAATGCGGTCGGCAATTCACCTTTCTTAAGGCCCTTCGAGGTTGCTTCCAGGAAATCGCGAATCGGCATCGTGCGCCGCCCAGCCGGGCTTTGAAGTCGAACCTTGGCTTCAAGAAGCACTAGAGGCGTCGTAATATCAAAGTAGGGAGAGTCAGGCCGAAGTGCTTCGACCAGGGTAACTCTGTTCCGAACCAGCGGATTGGCAATGATGGATGCGGCCTGGCGGAGCAGGCCGTTCTCCCCGATCGCATCGCGCGCAACACGGCCGAGATTGAGGCCCGTTCCGATCGTGACTTTGTCGCGCTTCTTCTCGATTTCCTGTAGAGGCGCAACGCCCGTGAGGTCAATGGCAATCTTACCTGCGGGTGTTCGCTCGCTTGCCGGGTCGATGCCGGACAGAAGCACGGAGCGCTTACCATGTCTTGCGATCAGCCTGAGGAGCTCTGGGACAGACTTCGGTGTCTGGATCGCGGGCATAAAAAGAGAGGGAGTCTACGAGAGCGGTGAGAGCAAAGTCAATGAATATGTTAGACTGAGCGGTGTTTAAGCCCCGCTGCGGAGTATGTTGACTCCACGGGGACGTCCCCGTGGAGTCGACGAAGAACCAGAGCGGGAGTTGGTTATGGAGATTGATATCTTCGATGAAATCCAGAAAATGAGACAGCAGGGCCGAAAAGCTGCACTGGCCACCATCGTCCAGATTCGCGGCTCCGTTCCCAGCTTCCAAACGGCCAAAATGCTGATTCGGGACGACGGTTCAACCTTAGGATCGGTCGGCGGAGGCTGCGTCGAAGCCGAAGTTTGGACGGCGGCGCAGGACGTCATGCGAGACGAAAAATCGAAGATCATGACGTTCGATTTGACCGACGAATCGATGGCGGAAAGCGGTCTTATTTGTGGCGGCAAGGTAGAGATTTTCGTCGAGCCGATCCTTCCAACTCCGAAAATGTTGATTTTCGGAGCCGGGCACATTTCAACACAGGTCTCGAAAATTGCAACGATTGCGGGATTCCGAACCACCGTTGTCGATAACCGCCCTGTTTACGCCAACGCCGAACGCTTTCCGGAAGCGGAAGCCATTCACTCCGAAAGCTTTGAGAAAGCGTTCGAAGAGATCGTGCCTGATGAGAACACGTACGTCATCATCGTGACGCGGGGGCACCAGGAGGACCAGAACGTCCTGCGATGGGCGGTCCAGACCAACGCACGCTACATCGGCATGATCGGCAGCAAACGGAAGATCCGTTCCATTGCCGAACAGCTCGAATCCGAGGGTATTTCGCGCGAACGGCTGGAACGCGTCTACATGCCGATCGGCCTGGATATCGGAGCCGTACTACCTGAGGAAATCGCGGTGGCGATTGTGGCGGAACTCATTCATGTCCGGCGAGCCGGCTTTAAGCATCCTCTTAGTAAAAAGCTGTTTCAAACGATACACACCTGACAACCATGTCCATCTTGAAGGTATCCCGCCTCGGACATCCGGTGCTCAGAATGCAATCGCAAAGTGTGACCAAAGAGGCGCTGTCGAGCCCGGCAATTCAGACGCTGATCGACAATATGATCGAAACGATGGTGGAGTACACCGGAGTCGGTCTGGCGGCCCCTCAGGTTCACTACTCTCTGGCGATTGCCGTCATTGAGAGCCACGGGGCGCGCGGTGATATTCCGCTAACGGTCCTTGTCAATCCGGATGTAACCGTGCTCGATGAAGAGCTCCTCGAAGACTGGGAAGGATGCCTCAGCATTCCGGATCTGCGCGGACGCGTTCCCCGGTGGAGAAAACTGCGCGTTGACGCTTTGGACCGCCATGGAAATCGGCTCGAATTTACTGCCGAAGGTTTTGCCGCCCGTGTTGTCCAACACGAGTTCGACCACTTGATGGGAAAAGTTTATCTGGACCGCATGCGCGACTTCAAGACGCTGACGCACGTTTCCGAATTCCGGCGCTATTGGCTCCAACAGGAACAAAACCCCTCTCCCTCTGGGAGAGGGTAGGGTGAGGGCCCAGCCTGGCGATGGCCAAGATCTATACCAAAACCGGCGATCGCGGGGACACGCGCCTGTTCGACGGCACGAAAGTCCGAAAACATCACGATCGCGTCGAAGCCTACGGCGATATCGACGAATTGAATTCGTTCATCGGCGCCGCCGCATCTTTCTTGAAAGACACGGAGCTTCCGTCTATGCTCGCAGAGATTCAAAAGGACCTGTTTTCGGTCGGCGCGCAGCTTGCGGATCCGGGTTTTAAAAATCAGAGCGGCGCGAAGTTTCAAATTCGGAAGGAACGGATCGGAGCGCTCGAGAATGCCATTGATACCTTCGAAACAGAATTGCCGGCTCTGCGTCAATTTATCCTCGCAGGCGGTGGACACGCCGGAGCCCTTTTGCACGTTGCCCGAACCGTCTGCCGGCGCGCGGAGCGCCGTGTTGTGAGCCTCTCGGAAAAGGTCGAAGTGAATCCAATCGTGATCGAATATTTAAATCGGCTCTCCGATTTCTTGTTTGTGATCGCGCGAGTGGTCAATCATCGAGAGGGCAAAGAGGAGATTCTATGGTAAAGATCGTCGCTGTTGTTTTGTTTGTTTTGTTGTCTGTAATTCCCGTGCTGGCTCAGGAGGACTACCCGAAAGTGCAAACATCCTTTGGTTATGCCAATCTGGGCTTTGTCGATTTTGGGAATCCGAACTTTGGATTCACGCCGACCGCTCCAACCAGCCGTCATTCCGGATTTGCCAATGAAACCGGCTTTAATTTGACTCGAAACCTCGGCATCAACAACTACATGGGTATTTACAGCTTGGGTGGTGGTATTACGATGATCTCCGATCTGTTTGGCGGCAAGGCGATGTACCGTACCGCAAAGGCTGTTCCGTACGGTGTGGCCGGCATCGGTTTTGGCTACCTCACCTCCTCGCAAGGTTACGGTTTGGGGAGTTCCTTTGCGACGAGATTTGGCGCCGGGGTCGATGTCCCGTTCAAGGAATCACTCGCATGGAAATTTGAGATCAGCAGAATGAGTTTCCACCTTAACCTTACCGATCCAAACTCCTCCTGGACTAGCGGGACCAATTTTCAGACGGGTATCGTATTCACCATCCTGCAGTGAGGTCGACCATGAGGAATCCCCGTCGGGCCTTTCACCTGATTTTGCTGACACTCGTGGCGACTGCGCCATTGATTACGGCGCAGCAGCGTCGAGCGCAGCTGCCGCAATCCTTGCGTCTGTACGTGTTCGACTGCGGCAGTTTGAATATTCCCGACACATCGCCTTACCAGTTGAAGAAAGAAGATCTCGCCACCACTTACATGTCTGTTCCTTGTTTCTTGGTTGCCCATCCAAAAGGGACGCTGATTTGGGACACGGGCGCGGTTCCGGATACGGCATTTAAGCCCGGCGGCGGGCCGGGAACACTGCGGTACGCAACATCGAAAAGGTCCCTGACGGCTCAGTTGGCCGAGATCGGCTACAGGCCGGCGGATATCACGTACGTGACGTTTTCGCATTTTCATTGGGACCACGTTGGGAATGGCAACCTTTTCTCTGGCTCCACCTGGCTTGTGAGAAAGCCCGAACGCGACGTCATGTTTTCCGATCCGCCGTCTCCGAGGACCGAACCGGCGAATTACAGCGCGCTCAAAAACAGCAAGACCGTCATTGTGACCAACGACGATCACGACGTCTTCGGGGATGGAACCGTCGTGCTAAAAGCCACACCCGGACACTCGCCTGCTCACCAGGTGTTGTTCTTAAAGCTTGCGAAAACCGGTCCTGTTGTGGTGAGCGGGGACCTGTATCATTATCCGGAAGAGCGGAAATTCAACAAGATTCCAACCACAGAATTTAATGCGGTGCAAACCGCTGCCTCGCGCGCAGCCCTTGAAGACTTTTTAAAGAAGACGGGCGCGCAGCTCTGGATCCAACACGACTTCACCGCCAATGCGAAGATCAAGAAGGCGCCAGAGTTTTACGATTAAGCGCCGTGTGCTCTCCGCCGCGATTGCCAGGTAGGCGCCAGCGCAAGTTTGGATCGGAATTCAAGAGAACGACATCTACATTGGATCGCATTACAACCAGGGATTTGCCGCGCATCACGACAGCGGTATTCATGAGCCCCTCCGAGATTTGTTTGAACGGCGAATACGGTAGCTTCGCCGATATGCCAACCACACGAGGACACAGTCAGACAAAGTCGTGGCAGAAGCTCACTCGAAAATGATGTAATTTTGCTACAGATTCCGGGCGGTTAGCTCAATTGGCAGAGCGTGCGGTTTACACCCGCAAGGTCATAGGTTCGAGCCCTATACCGCCCATCCTGCCGACCAATGTTTCGCCGACTTCAGGGTCAGACCATCCCGTCTCGTATCCGTCTAAGTAAACAGAGGCTTTCCTCCCTTTAACACTTATGCTGCATGGGCGACATGACCACTGAGGAGTTGTTTGAAGCGCTTCAGACACTGATCGATTCAAACCGGGACAACGGAAATGGGAAGAACCATAAGACCCGCGAATTGATCAGAGAATTGCTGGTTCACCAACTCGAACTGGAAATCCAGAACCGTGAATTGCGTGCAACCCAACAGCAACTGACTCATTCGCGAATACGGTATGCCGACCTCTACGACTTCTCTCCTATCGGATATGCGAGCCTCGACGAAAATGGGCGGATCGCAGAAATCAACATCACCGGCGGGAAGTTACTCCGCGAGAATCCTCACAAATTGATCACGCGATCGTTCATGGACTTCATCAGTCCGGAATGTGTCGCGGCCTTCAAGTTGCATCTGCGGCGGTGCCGTTGGTCACGGCATCAACGCAGTATCGAGCTGCGGTTGACGCCACGCGTTGGTAATGGCATCGACGTTCAACTTTTCACCATGGCAACACAGGACGCCGAGCGCCACACACTTCAGTTTCGTACGGCAATTCTGGATATCTCGATGCGGAAACGTGCAGGAGAGGCCGCGCGGGAAAGCCGGCGCCAATTGGAGCAGATCGTGGCCGAACGGACAGCAGAGCTCACCTCGGAACGTCAGCGGCGTGAGGATGCACAGCGGTTCTTGTATGAAGCAAGTTCCGTTCTGTCGATTTCCCTCGATTACGAAATCACACTCTGGACGCTTGCCTGCGCGGGGACTCCGCATTTGGCAGATGCCTGCGTCGTGGACATGGTCGAAGACGATGGGTCGGTCAAACGTGCCGCCGCCGTACATGCGCAGAGCGAGAAAGAACGCATACTTTGGGATCTCGAAAAGTATCCAGCCGCCGCAAATGTCATCGGCACAGGCCAGGCGGAGTTGACAGCCTCTCGCATCTGCGCGCCTATAATCGTCCGCGGGAATATCATTGGCGCAATCACACTAATATCGGAGAGGCCGACACGGCTCTACAGCCTCTTTGATTTGGCCCTCGCCGAAGATCTGGCCGATCGGGCGGCGATTGCTCTAGACAACGCGACTCTGTATTCGAAGGAACTCGAAGCGAACCGTCTGAAGGATGAATTTCTGGCAATAGTCTCTCATGAGTTGCGTACACCACTGACGCCGATATTGGGCGGTATCTACAAGATTCGTGCGTCGCATCCGAATGACGAAGATTTGAAAAAAACTCTGGATGTGATTGAGCGAAACGCCAAGGCTCAGGCGCGCATTGTCGAGGATCTTTTGGAAATTTCGCGGATGACGAGAGGCAAACTCGATTTTAATCGCGAGCCTGCCGACCTCCTGGCCATCATACAGGATGCGGTCAGTGCGATCCGGCCATCGACCGAAGTACTCCGAATTGGGCTCAAAACCTCACTTGATCGGCCGCCCCGGTTGATTTGGTGCGACCGGGATCGCATTCAGCAGGTGATTTGGAATCTGTTGTCCAATGCGATCAAGTTCACCGAGCAGGGCGGGACGATCGAAGTGCAATTGGAAAACAGCCCAGGATGGGCCCACATTCGGATCGCGGATACCGGTGTCGGCATCAGTAGTGACTTTCTCCCGCACATATTCGAACCGTTTCGTCAGGCCGGGAATTTCGTCACACGCATGCACGGAGGACTCGGCGTTGGCTTATCTATCGTCCGCTACATCGTCGAACGGCACGGCGGGTCCATCCGTGCTGAGAGTTCTGGAGAAGGGAGAGGCGCAACGTTCATTGTCGATCTCCCATATTCGTAAGCGTCTCCGCACTGCCCGATTTTCGAGATTTTGGAGACCTCCCTGAATCGGAGTAAACTCTTTTCCATGGCGTCTAACCTGTCTCCTCAGTTTCAGGAAGGCGATGAGTTCTTTCAGCAAGGTCTCGCCTTCGCGAAGCAAGGCCGCTGGAAGGAAGCCCTCAATGCTTACAAAGAATCGCTGCGACTGAACCCCAGCAATGTCCAAACCTACCTCAATTTGGGTTTTGTGTATTACGAGCTAGGGTATGATCGAGAAGCTCAGGAAGCCTTCGGGACGGCTTCAAGACTTCAAGACCGTTCGTGGGTTCGCTGAACAGGGAACTGCGACGGAACTTAAAACATAATGGTTCGCAACGATAATTCAATAGAAACAATACAAAAAACGCTTGATCTCGCGGGTCAGGAGCTTCGAATCCTTCACCAGATCAGCCAGTCCATAAGTTCAACACTGGACCTCGACCAGGTACTACGGCAGATCGTCGATCTTGTTATTGACGTCACGCATGGCGACGCATGCTTGATCTACCTGCTGGATGAGAGCGGCGACAACTTGGTGCTGCGCGCTTCGAAAAATCCCCATCCGAAGTTGATCGGCAAGATCGCCATGAAAGTCGGCGAAGGAATTACCGGCTGGGTTGCCAGGGAAGTTCAATCCGTCGCGATCGCGCGGCATGCCAGCAAAGACAGCCGCTTCAAGCTTTTTCATACCCTCCCCGAAGACAAGTATGAGGCATTTTTGTCGGTTCCCATTGTTGCCCCGCCTACGGACAAAGTGATCGGTGTCATTAATGTTCAGCATCGTAAGGCTCACAAACACAGCGACAGCGAAAGGACGCTCTTGTCCATCATCGGGCACCAGGTGGGAGGCGCCATTGAAAACGCGCGGCTCTATCAGGAAACGATGCTGCGGTCTAGCCAGATTTCGACGCTGGCACAAGTCGGCCAAATCATCGTGTCGGGGCGTTATTTGGAAGAAATCCTCCAGCTCATCGTCAACATTATCGCCAAGATGATGCAGGCACGCGTCTGCTCGATCATGCTGGTTGATGGCCAAAAGAATGAATTGGTGATCAAGGCGGCGAAAGCTTCCAGCGAAGAGTATTGGCAAAAGCCGAATCTCAAGATTGGGAATAGCTTGATCAGCCGTGTCGTAAAAGAAAAGGCACCGCTCATGGTGCGGGATGTGACCAAGCAGGAAGGTTATCAGTATCCCGAGCTTGCCAGTAAAGAAGGCATCCGCTCACTGCTCTCCGTGCCAATGATCCTGAAGGATCACGTCATTGGTGTGCTTAATGTCTATTCCGCCGATGAAAGATCCTTCTCGAACGAAGATCTGCGATTGCTGTCCACTGTCGCCGACCAGGTGTCGCTCGCGTTCGAAAATACAAAGTTGAATGTGGCTGTTCAGGAAAGTCAGGAGGCCCTGCAAACACGCAAGCTGGTTGAACGCGCGAAGAGCATCCTCCAGAAACAGGCGAGCCTTAGCGAAGAGGAAGCCTACAAACGTCTCCAACAGCAAAGCATGAAAACCCGCCGCTCCATGCGTGAAATCGCCGAGGCCGTGATCCTGTCCAGCGAACTCTAGGGACGGTCCATCTTTGAGGCTGCGCGCTGCCGCGCTTCGCGGGCTGCCCGTGATGTCTCGTTTCGAGAGTCATTCCTTGAGGCTGCGCGCTATCGCGCTTGCGCTTTGCGGACCCCCGCTAGACCTTCACGCCGCGTCGGAAATGTCTTCGGTCCAGTCCTGCTTGAAGTACAGATTCTTGATGGGAACCATGGTCACGACCATCAAGGGAGTCGCAAGTGTTACTCCCAGGATTCCTACGCAGAGTTCCATCAAGAATTGGGTCGCCAGAATCATGGCCGGCGGCAGATACACCATCCGGTGCTGAATTAAGGGAACCACGATGTAGCCCTCGACGACATGCGCGATCAGATAAACCAGAATCACGTAGAACGCAGTGTCGCTTCCCTTCGTGAAGGCCAGCAAGACGGCAGGAACGGCGGACACGACGCTCCCACGTATGGCACAAACGTCACAAAGCCGCCAGGAGACTCAGAGATATCGCCATCGGCGCGCCAATGATCAGCAGGCCGATAGCGGTGATTACACCAACCACGGCCATGGCGATGAACTGTCCCAGGGAGCCACCACCTTAATGCGGAGGCCATCGCGTCCAGAAGTCTTTCCATCCTTCGACGCAAAGGCGCATCGAAGAAGCTGAGAAAGAGGTCCGTATAGAGGTGCGGATCTGTTGAAAGATAGAGACCGAGAAACAGGACTAACACGATCGAGGCGATGACCACAATAGTCCCGAAGCTGCCGCCTTTGCGGGGGCGCCGAGATTCACATGGCCGGCGTCGGATATGAAGAGGCCAGCAACGCGGTATTCCCGCACCTTCTGTTGGAGTCCCGCGAAAGCCTGAGACACCGCCGAGAATAATTGGTCTGCCTGGTTCGCGATCTGAACCCCAAACATCCATAACGTGCCCAACAGGATGCCGGCGAAAGCCGCCAGGACAATCGCCATGGACCACTTAGTGGATAACCGGGAGCGCTCCGCCAACCACGGGCCGGCGGCGCGTAGCATGACAGCCAGCAGAACGCCGGCAAAGACGAGCAGGAGCAGGCTAATAGCGTACGCCAGCGCGGCGATCGCCGCGATAATCATTACTGCGACGAAGACGCGCTTCGCAAAGCGCTTTGACTCGGGAGTCACAAGGAATTAACTGCATTTGACTCTCCCTTTGGGGGAGGGCGTTGTAGCGACGCTACTCTATGACGTTTCGCATTTCCTCTTCATAATACTTACGATAGAGGATTTCCCACTCCCCACTGCCTTCGGGAATGGTGCGCTTTTGGCTCTCGATCTTTTGCCTGGCGGCCTTATCGATTTCTTCTTCTTTTTTGAGCCATTTGATAAGGATGTCGACGACGGCGAGACGGATCGTGTTTCTGTCCTCGATAAATTCCACTTCGTCGATAGACGCGAGCTTCTCAGTAATTTGATGGGACAGCAAATTGACTTTCTCGCGGGTTAATCTCATGACTTACAGGACCAGCTTTCGTTCCTTGACCAGCTTGTTCTTGATCAGCTTGAACATCTCCTGGTAAGACGCGCCGCTTTGACGCATTTGATCTTGGTATTGATTGAGCAGCAAGCGGACTTCGTCGTCGATTCGATGCTCAAGATTGACCTCAGTGTCCATGACTTGAAAGACCTGCTCCGCGAGATCCAGACCCTCCGGCACGCCGATCATCTCCTGTTTCTGGAGTTCGTCAACGACTCTCACCGAGAGCAACCGAACGTAATCCCGCCTTAACGCCATGACAACTCCTTATCCTACCAAATTCCCGGGCGACCCGGGGACCGTTTATAATCACGGGATTGGACTGTAGCGGCGGTTTATGACCGCCGCTACAGTTATAATCACTTGATGCAGACCAATGGCCTAAGACACGACTGGACATGGGAGGAAGTCCAGGCCCTCTACAACAGGCCTATGCTCGACGCGGTGTTTGCGGCGCAAGCAATTCACCGTCAGTATTTTCCCGACAGCGCAGTGCAGTTGTGCCAGTTGCTATCGGTGAAAACCGGCGGCTGTCCTGAGGATTGCGCGTACTGTCCCCAGAGCGCGCACTATGAAACGGGTGTCGAACGGCAACCGTTACTTTCCTTCGATCACGTTATAAAAACAGCGCAGGAAGCCCGGGATCACGGAGTGACTCGATTTTGCATGGGTGCCGCATGGCGGCAGGTCAGCGACGGCCCTGAATTCGATGCGGTTTTAGAAATGGTTCGAGGCGTTTCGTCTCGTGGCTTGGAGGTCTGCTGCACGCTTGGCATGTTGAACGAATCGCAGGCTCGGCGCTTGGCGGAGGCAGGGTTGCATGCGTACAACCATAACCTTGATGCATCGCCCGAGTTTTATGGCCAAATCATCACGACCAGAACCTACGAAGACCGGTTGCGCACCATTGAACACGTTCGGAAAGCCGGTATTACGGTCTGCTGTGGCGGCATCATCGGTATGGGTGAATCGGACAGGGATCGCATCGGACTCCTTCATCAACTCTCCACATTGAATCCCCATCCCGAAAGTGTTCCCATCAATCTGCTTGCTCGCGTCGAAGGGACCCCGCTGGGCAACGCCGAGCCTTTGGATCCGTTTATCCTTGTCAGAACAATCGCTACGGCTCGAATCCTCATGCCGGCATCTCGAGTCCGGCTTAGCGCGGGCCGCAGAACCTTAAGCCGTGAAGCAAGCGCTTTGTGTTTCATGGCTGGGGCGAACTCAATCTTCGTCGGCGAGAAGTTGTTGACCGTGCCGAATCCTTCCAGGAACGAAGACGACAAGTTGCTGGAAGATCTCGATCTCAGGCCGCTGCGCCATGGTTAATCGCCTGGCCGACGATCTTCAGGCACTACAAGCCGCAGATCAACTGCGCGATCTGACTATTCCGGCGGGCATGCAGCTGGGTTCAAATGACTATCTCGGCTTGTCGACGCATCCCAAGATAAAGGCGGCCATTCGAGGGGCGCTGGACGAAAACGACCGCGTCTGCTCGACCGGGTCACGGCTCCTTTCTGGAAATCATGAACGATGGGAACAGCTCGAAGCCGAGTTCGCGAAGTTTGTTGGCGCTGAAGCGGCGCTGTACTTCCCATCCGGGTATGCCGCAAATATCGGATTGCTCAGTTCGATACTTCAACCGGAGGATACAATCTTTTCGGACGGCGCGAATCACGCAAGCCTAATCGATGGGATTCGGCTGTCGCGAGCCCGAAGGGTGATATTCCCACACCTGGACATCGATTATCTTCAACTCGCTCTAGAAAGACGGAATATGCCTGCCGGAGAAAAGTTCATTGTCGTCGAAAGTATTTTCAGCATGGACGGCGATCGAGCATCCGTTGACGAACTTCTGGCGTTATGCGAAAGATATGGGGCGTGGTTGATCGTCGACGAGGCTCACAGCACCGGAGTCGACAGGCCGATCCGAAGAACAGACCGTCTTCTCGCGACCGTACACCCATGCGGCAAGGCGCTCGCCTCAATGGGCGCTTTTGTAGCCGGTTCCCGCACGCTCCGCGACTTCCTTATCAATCATGCCCGAACGTTTATTTTCACGACCGCTTTGCCTCCGTACTGCGCGGCGCACGTTCACGCGGGTATCGTGCTGACCAGGGAAGCTGATGGCCGGCGAAAACATCTGCTCGAGCTGAGCGTGCATATGCGAACGCGAATGAAGATGCTGGGATTCGATATAGGCCGCAGTGATTCTCAAATCGTTCCGCTCGTACTCGGTTCGAACGAAACAACACTTCGCTTTGCCAAAGCCCTATCATCAGCCGGCTTCGCTGTCAGTGCCATTCGGCCTCCATCCGTTCCTGTAGGCACCGCTCGACTGCGGCTATCATTGAATGCGAACCTCTCGTTTACGGACATCGATTCTTTCCTGCACGCGCTCATCGAAACCCGTGACACCGAGCTCGTCCGCGAGTGACTTCGGATCTGTTTATAACGGGTACGGACACGGATGTCGGAAAGACTGTGCTTTCCGCACTTCTCGTTGCAGCACTGGGTCGAAAATACTGGAAGCCGATTCAAACGGGAGCGCGCGAAGGAACCGACCGGCAAACTGTTATGAGGTGGGCAGCCATCACAGCCGATCAGGCGTATCCCGAAACATATCTCTTCGACCCGCCTGTCTCCCCACACCTGGCGGCCAAGCAGCAGGGCATAAGCATCGACCTCCAGCGCATCCGGCGGCCGGCCTCAGCAGATCCAATCATTATCGAGGGAGCCGGAGGCGTCTTGGTTCCCATCAACGAGAACGCATTCATGTTGGACCTGATCGGGAAACTCGGGGCGCCGGCGATCGTTGCGTCTCGTACTGCATTAGGGACAATTAATCATACGCTTCTTACGCTGTCTGCCATTCGCCAGGCGAGGCTTACCGTGCACGGCGTAGTGATGATCGGAACAGAGAACGTGGAGAATCGCTTGGCTATCGAGCGGTATGGCGATGTGCCTGTGATAGGGTGGATACCTTGGCTCGATAAAATTGACCGAGACATCCTGCAGTCCGTCTTCGAGAATCGATTCGATAAGAACGCGTTCGTATGAAAATTTGGCACCCGTACACCCAAGAGGCCACTGAGCTTCCGCCGATTCTGATCGATCGAGGCAAAGGGGCCTACCTATATACGCGCGATGGGCGCCGTTTGATCGACGGGATCTCGTCGTGGTGGGTCAACCTTCATGGCCATGGCCATCCAGTAATTGCCGCAGCGATTGCCGCGCAAGCCCGCAAGTTGGAGCACGTCATATTTGCGGGGTTCACGCACGAAGCGGCTGAAGAACTGGCTGAGCGGCTCGCGCGCATATTGCCGCCGGAGCTGAACCGGATGTTCTTTTCGGACAATGGCTCAACAGCGGTCGAGGTGGCTTTGAAGATCGTCATGCAGTACTGGTACAACCGGGCAGAGCCTACAAAGTGTCGGATCGTCGCGCTGGAACACGCCTATCACGGCGACACAATCGGCGCGATGTCCGTCAGCGCGGATTCGCCATTCACCGCGGCGTTCAAGGTTCTGCGCCTGCCTGTTTTCCGTGTTCACAATCCTGCCGAGCTCGAGGAGCTACTCTCCGCAAGACGCAACGAAATTGCGGCAATGATCGTTGAGCCGCTCGTCCAAGGAGCGGGAGGCATGAAGATGTACTCGGCCAGCGACCTCAAACGTTTTCAACAACTGTGTGCCGAACACAATGTGTTGCTCATTGCGGATGAGGTCTTCACGGGGCTGGGGCGTACGGGCCGGATGTTTGCGTGTGAACATGCAGGCATTACACCGGATTTGATATGTCTATCGAAGGGATTGACCGGAGGTTTTTTGCCCTTTGCCGTAACGGTGTGTCGTCGTGACATCTATGCTGCTTTTTACAGCGAGGATCGATCCCGTACGTTCTTCCACGGTCATTCGTATGCGGGAAATCCGCTGGGTTGCGCCGCGGCGAACGCAACTCTAAAGATCTTTGAGACCGAACCGGTGTTCGACCGGATCTCGGCCATGGAACGTATCCATTCGATGCATCTTGCCGGTCTCCGGAAACACCCGATTGTCGTGGACGTGCGGATGCTCGGAACCATTGCGGCAATTGAGCTTCTCGCCGACGACGCTGGATATCTTTCGCGTGTCCGCTCGCGGCTGTACAACTTCTTCATCGAACATGGCGTTTTGCTCCGCCCTCTCGGCAATGTCGTCTACATAGTTCCGCCGTATATTATTGAACCAGACGATTTGCACTACACCTATGAAATCATCGGGAAAGCTTTAGAAATCCTTTGAGACTTTGTCTGAAGCCTGTCTCTTACCGGGGCTTTGCGCAAAAAGTAGCGCTTGACCTGAAGAAGTCGGCTTTACTGAGCGATAAGACCGGTCACTTCTTGCCGCGGCCAATCTGTGGATGCTGGCTCGGGCTGGATCCAAAGCTCGGTGATGTTGCCATCGACGGGGCGAGTGATCTTGCAGAATGATCGAGGGCAGTGAATCTTCGTCACCCCCTCCGTTTCATACATGGCTTTCACTTTCATGCCACAGTCGCACCGCCATAAAACGACAGCCTACATAAAGCAGTTCCCTTCTGTAGGGCGGTTATACTCTGCTTCTGCTTCTGGAAATATAAAGCGGCGCGCTCGGTTATGTGGTGTATGACCTTACTCCCAAACCTTCTAGCGGGAGTTTACTGAGAGCAGAGAATTCGACCGCGTAAACCTCGCGGGACGCGGGATTTAGGCGTGATGAGTTGTCTTACCTAGGTTTTTTTCTTTGCCAGATCATCCAAACCGAGCATTTTAGCGAGTGGTTTTGAGGAAAGTTTGTTGGGAGCGCACTACTGCGGCCCGCTGCGGCCGTTTTTCTCCCTGGGCCGGATAGGAGGAGGACGAACTGCTGAATCTGGCGTAACTCGTATCCATAACGAACTCCGGCCGACGCTTCAGGCTTGTACATCGTTGAAAACACCAGGTGTTTATGAAATCCGGCTCGTGCACGTGAACACCTGGCTTTGCAAATCTGCACGCCGCTTTGCAAATTTGCAGTCGGCGCTGCATATAAACAAACGGCTCTGCACATATGCACGCGGCTCTGCACATATGCATGAGCTCGAGGCCCATGTGCAAAGCGCCGTGTTTATGTGCAAAGTCGTCTGCGTGTATGCAGCGCGGCGTGTTCATGATGTGCAGCAGCGCGTGCATCTGTGCACGGCGGTCTGTTCATTTGCAGATCCCTCTGCACGTGTGCACCACCGCGTGTTTATTGGCAGCGGGCCTTGCATGTATGCACGGCGGCGTGTTTATTTTGCAAAGGGCCGTGTATATGTGCAGAGCGTCGTGCTGGTTTGCACGCGTCTGTGCTTGTGTGCAGCGCGGCGTGTTTGTTTTTGCACGTCCACATGCACGCGTGCACGTGGCAGTTTCAACCGTAGACGGGTCCGTCCCGCGAGGCGCAAAGCCGCTTGCGCTTCGCAGAGCGCCTCCACGGACGGGGCTTTAGAAACGGGGCCGACGAGACTCGAACTCGCGACCTCCGGCGTGACAGGCCGGCGTTCTAGCCAACTGAACTACGACCCCGAGGGCAAAGAGAAAATCATACACGAGTTTCGGAGACAAAAAAATCGGGGCGTGTTTAGGAACGCCCCGCTGCGGATTGTTCGGTTTATTGAATGCGCGTTAATTGCGCCGCTTTAATGTTGGCCGATCATCGTCGGCAGGTTCTTTGTCATCCGGCTTGCTGGAATCCGCCTGGGCGTCCTTATCTTTATCCTTTTTGTTTTTGGAGCTCGTGTCCTTCGCATTTCCGCCTTTATTGTCATCGCCGTTGACATCTGGACGCTGAGTCTTGCGTCGCAAGCTCGGTTTATTGGCCTCTTCCTGGGACGGACGCCGATTCTCGAGCTGGGCCAAGAGCGTTTTGACCTTGTTGAATTCAGAAGTCGTAACGACGTACTGGTTCTTGTCGGGAAGAATCTGTTCGATGTTCTTCTTCGTCATCTCGATGCGATCGCCGGTGGGTGGATGCGTGCTGAACATCTTCGAGACGCTTCCCGGTCGTGCGCTTTCCTTTGCCTGGAGTTTTTCGAAGAAGCTGACTGCAGCGCCCGGATCGTAGCCGGTTTTGTACAGATACTGCAATCCGAGATAATCGGCCTCGGCTTCATCGCCGCGCGAGAATTGGAGGAATTGCAGCGGGATGAGGAACCCCGCAGCCTGCCGAATAGCAAACCCGCCGACTCCACCCATAAAGATCAACGGAATTGACGCGAAGTTGATAAGTTCGGCTTTGGATGCCTGTTTCGTTCCATGCCGGGCGGCAACGTGGGCGATTTCATGCGACATGACTGCGGCCAACTCGGATTCATCATCGGCCGCGAGGATCAAGCCGCTGTTCACATAGAAGAAACCGCCCGGGAGGGCGAATGCGTTGATCTCATCCGACTCGACGACCTTGATCGTGAACGGAACCTTCGCATCCGAGTTTCGAACGAGGTTTTGGCCGACGCGGTTGACATACTCGTTGATGGTCGGATCTTCAACAAGCTTCACCTGGCGCTCGATTTCCGCAGCGAGCTGGCGTCCCATCTGAATTTCTTTCTCCAGGGAGAAGAAGTTCAAACTGCCCTTGTTGATGTTCCGGTTCCCGATGTTCTCCACATCGGAATTTTTCTTTTTGCTTTTCTGCTTGGATTTGGATTTGTCCTTATCCTGATCCTTATCCTTGGCCGACGTGTTGGTCTGGTCGCTGTTGTCGTTTTGGGCAAACAGCGGCACAGGAATCGCGACCACGAATGCCAGGAAAAGCATACGCCCTGTTCGGGCAACCTTATGACTCATGTGGTTTTCTCCGCAGGCAAACTAGGTTCATCCTAAATACCACCTGAAACTGTGTCAAGGCCTTTGACGGGCGAATTCGCGGTTGGGAGCCTTGTTTTAACGCCAGCCACAATATTTTACAATTGCACGTTGCTACCCAAACGATTGTAGCGGCGGTCGATTTCGTTGGGCTGCGAGCTATTGCGCTTCGCGGCCCCCCCCGCTAAATTGAAGGTACGGCGAGCGTAACGATGTCGTCCACGGCCATCAATTCCTTGACGACGAATGGTTCCGCGTAGTTGACGCCGATGAGATGCCCGAAGTACTTGCACTGGGTTGTGATCCGGTCGATCAGCCTACCCCAGGCCGGGTAAAGTTCTGTCACATCACGCAGATCGCCCGCAAATTGTGAAGCAAAACAGTTGATTGCCTTTATCTTCCGCTCGAAGTAAGGACTGATATCGACAAGAAACGACGGCCGGACTTCCCAGTACATCGAAGCGTACAGAATTTTTTTGGGACGGTGCGGCGCTCCGCCAATGGGCAATCGTTTGAGCCCGGCGGCATAACAGGCTTCATAGCCTAGCGTTGCGGCCGTGTAGTGATCCGGATGGCGTCCTTCCCAGTAGGGAAGAATGACGGTTTTCGGCCTGGCCAACCGGATTTTTTCAGCCAGCGCAAAACGATTTTCGATCGAGGCAATCAGGCGCGAATCGCCCAAGTTGAGTCGTTCCCGAAAGCGTGCGCCGATAACTGCGCGTGCCGCCTCGGCCTCCAGCGCACGGATTTCCTGAGTGCCTCGTGTACCCATTTCACCCTGGGTGAGGTCGAGAATGCCTAAGGAGTAACCGCTATCGAGCATTTTCATTAGCGTGCCTGCGCAGGTTAGTTCGATGTCATCCGGATGCGCGGCGATCGTCAGGATGTCGATGGATTCCATAGCTTCCTCACCTTTTTCTCGAGTTCAGCTTCATCCACATGGTACTTGAATGCCTTCTTTCCATTGATGAAAACGACGGGGATTTGCTCACCGTAAGTTTTCTCAAGCTCGGGATCGGTTTCAATGTTGACGATCTGAATAGAGAAGGGGACACGCTGGCGCACCCGTTCGACGACTCCTTCGGCCTGGTGGCAGAGGTGGCAGTTGGGACGGGAATAAATTTCAATTTGGATGGAATGGTCCGGCATTGAGACCCTCACCCGGCCGGCTTTTCTTGAGGCTGTGCCCTATCGGGCTCCCGCTTCGCGGGCGGCCGGCCTCTTCCAGAGGGTGAGGCGAGGATTCGGAAGAATCGTTGGGCGCGGGTGACATCCAGGACGATTTGCTCCCGGAGCGCCTCGGGCGTGGGGAACTTCATTTCGTCTCTGAGCCAGTGCAACAGTTGCAGGCGCGCCCGGCCGGCAGCGGGTGGGGCCGCGTTGAGGACGAAAGTTTCGATTGTGCGATTCGATTCGTCGAATGTGGGGCGAACGCCAATGTTTGTCACGGCATCCATGAACGGACTCCCATCCAGGGAAATGCGGGAAACGTAAACGCCGATCTTCGGAATCAGCTCGTTTTCGGATTCCAGGTTCAGCGTGGGTACCTGCATCGTTCGGCCACGTCCAGCCCCCGCAACAATTTTCCCTTCAACTTCGATCCATCGTCCCAAAAGACGACAAGCTCGCGATACAGCGCCATCCGACACCCGTTGCCGAATAGCGGAGCTACTGACGAGCGTCCCCCGCACACGGACGGGCGGGACTTCGATGATTTCAAAATGCCGCCGAAATTCTCGAAGCGTGCTGATTGTCCCGCTTCCGCGATACCCAAAATTGAAGTTTCCGCCGACGCACACCGAGTGCGCCTTGAACGTCTGAATCAGATACTTCTGAATGAACTCTTCAGGCGACAACCGCGAAAAAGCCTGGTCAAACTGCGCGACGAATACCATATCGATGCCGGCCTTTTCGATTAAACGGAGCTTTTGCTCAAGCGTGCTGATCAGGCGCAGCGGGCGGTGGGGCGCGAGAACGCGAATCGGATGCGGCGAAAATGTCATGGCGAGAGACTGCAAGCCGAGTTCTTTAGACCGCTTGAGGACCATTTTCAGGATTTCCAGATGGCCGAGGTGAAGGCCATCAAAGTTGCCGATGCTGACGATTGTAGGATGCGAGATATCGGCATCGGCCAGTGAGGTCGCGACTTTCATCAGGCTATGAATTTAACACGATATAATCGGGCTATGGCGCGTCTACCCAACAGCACAGGTGAAAAGTTTGAGCGGCTCGTTGAGATCATGGACACACTGCGCGGTCCGAATGGCTGCCCGTGGGACAAGCAGCAGGACTTTAACTCGCTGAAGCCGATGTTGGTTGAAGAAGTCTATGAGGTGCTGGAGGCCGTCGAAAATAGCGATTTTGAAGGCATGTCCGAGGAACTCGGTGACCTTCTCCTCCACATTGTGTTCCACGCCTATCTTGGAAAGGAAGCCGGACACTTCGATATCAATACAGTGATCGATAAAATCTCGGATAAACTGGTCCGCCGTCATCCGCACGTCTTTGGCGAGGAATCGGCCTCTACGGCGGATGAGGTGATCAAGAATTGGGAAGCAATCAAAGCGCGGGAAAAAGCGCAAAAACTCAAAACCCGCACGCCGGACCAGCGGTCGCTCCTGGAAGGCATTCCGAGTAAGCTACCAGCCATCCATGAGGCACACCAGATTTCTTCTCGCGCCGCTCGTGTGGGTTTTGAGTGGCCCAACGTTGAAGGCATTTTCGATAAGCTTCAAGAAGAAGTGGCGGAACTCAAAGAGGTGATTTCCACCGGTGACGACGCCGGTCGCCGCGAACGTCTCGAAGACGAAATCGGGGACATGCTTTTCGTCATCGTCAATATCGCGCGCTATTTGAAGATCGATTCGGAGGCTGCACTGAAGCGTGCGAATCGAAAGTTCAAGGCCCGGTTTCGATACATGGAAAGCGAATTGGCAAAACAAGGAAAGACTCCGGAGCAGGCGTCTCTGGAAGAGATGGAAGTACTCTGGCAAAAGGCTAAATCCGAAGCGATTCCCACATGACTATTCGCCCGCTTAGCGAGATCGCCGAATTCCAGGCCTGTGTGGAACTGCAGCGCGAGACCTGGGGATCGGCGGATATCGACATCATGCCCGCCCGTTACTTCGTGACGAGCACCCACATCGGTGGAGTGGTGCTTGGTGCGTTCGATGGCGACCGGTTCGTCGGGTTTGTGAATGCGACACCGGCGCTGCGAAATGGAATAGTGTATTGGCGCTCGCACATGTTGGCCATCTCTCGCGGTTACTGGAATTCCGGAATTGGCGCCCAACTCAAGCTCAGTCAACGCGGGCACGCCCTCGAGCGGGGAATTCACCTCATCGAGTGGACGTACGATCCACTCGAGTCGAAGAACGCGCATCTCAACATTCGAAAATTGGGCGCCATTGTCCGCCGTTACTACGTCAACCTGTACGGCACAACGACTTCCGCCTTACAAAAAGGGATCGACAGTGATCGCGTCATTGCCGAATGGTGGCTCGATAAACCGCGGCTAAAGGTTGCGGGTGACATTCGTCGAGTCTTCATTCCAGCCGATCTTCAGGCTCTCAAGAAACAAAGTCTCAAATCGGCCCAGGATGTGCAACAGCGTGTGCGCGAACAGTTCCTGAAGAACTTTGCGGACGACCACTTCGTCGCCGGCTTCGAGCGGAAGGACGAGTGGAGTGAATATCTCTTTATGCCTGGAGCATCGCGTGTTTATCAAACAGATTGAGATGCGCGAGTTGCGGATGCGGCTGCTCCATCCTTTCGAAACCAGCTTTGGATCGACACAAGACCGCCATGTCATCGTTGTCAAGGTGACGGATGGGGACAAGTCCGGCTGGGGCGAAGTCACAGCCGCCGAGGGGCCTTTCTATAGCTACGAAACTTGGGAGACCGCCTGGCACCTTCTGCGCGATTTCATTGCGCCGCGAGTAGTCGGTAACGACTTCCAAGAACCCTCCGATTTCGGTTCGCTGGTGCGCGGCATACGCGGGCACAATATGGCAAGAGCCGGCCTGGAAACGGCCATATGGGACCTTGAAGCCAATATAAAAAACGTTCCGCTGTGGAAAATGCTTGGCGGATCACGCGAGCGGATCGATTGCGGTGTTTCAATCGGCATTCACCCCTCGATCGACATGCTCCTAGCAAAGATCGATATGGAGTTGAAGGCCGGTTATCACCGGATCAAGATTAAAATCAAACCCGGCTGGGACCTGGAGGTCATCCGCGAAGTGCGAGCCGCATTCCCCCATATTTGGCTGATGGGCGATGCGAATTCGGCCTACACGCTGGCAGACATTGAGACCTTCAAAAAAATGGACCGCTATAACCTGATGATGTTCGAGCAACCTTTGCATCACGAAGACATCCTCGATCATGCCGAACTTCAGAAACATATCGAGACGCCGATCTGCCTCGATGAATCGATACATTCCGCCCAGGATGCACGGCAAGCCATAAAGATCGGTGCTTGCAAAATCATCAATATCAAGCTCGGCCGCGTTGGTGGGTACAGGGAGGCCAAGGCCGTGCATGACGTCTGCCGCGATCACGGAATTCCGGTTTGGTGTGGCGGCATGCTGGAGTCGGGCATCGGGCGCGCACATAACGTCGCTCTTTCCAGTCTCGTGAATTTTGCGTTGCCGGGCGATGTCTCGGCGAGTAAGCGTTATTGGCCAGAGGACGTCATCGATCCTCCTGTCGAAGTCTCGGCGGATGGACAGATTACCCAGAGCGGACACCCTGGCATTGGATATTCGATCAAAGAAGATCTCGTCGAACGCCTGACTGTCCGTTCCCAGGTCTTCACCGCATGACAATTTACGAAGCGGATTGGATCTGTCCCATCTCTTCTTCTCCGATTCGCAATGGCCGGCTCGCCGTCGACAACGGCAAGATCATCCCTCTCCCCCGGGGAGAGGGCGTGCGCGCTGAAAGTGCGCCGCGTGAGGGTCTCAATCCCGCGACGATCCTCTTTCCCGGCTGCGCCATCATTCCCGGCTTCGTCAATGCCCACTCGCACCTCGAACTTACTATTCTTCGAGGCTTCCTCGAGGATCTTTCCTTCACCGATTGGATCCCCAAGCTCACGAGGACTAAGTATCAGCACCTCACTCGCAACGAACTGCTGGCATCGGCTAGTCTCGGCTGCGTCGAAATGATTCGCGCTGGAGTCACATGCCTCGGCGAGGTGATGGACGTCGGCACAGCGTGGCAGGCAATGCGGCAATTTGGGTTGCAGGGCATTGCGTTTCAGGAAGTCTTCGGTCCCGCAGAAAGTCAGGCCGACGAGGCGATCGCCGATTTGCAGAAAAAGATTGACGCTTATCGTCCGGCTCAAACCGACACTCTGCGCGTTGGGGTGTCCCCGCATGCTCCCTACACGGTTTCTCCAAAGCTTTTTCAGGCCGTGAACCGGTTTGCCGAGCAAGAGAGTCTCCGAATGACCACGCATATCGCGGAATCCGAGGATGAGGGAATGTTTGTGAGGCGGAGCGCTGGCGTATTTGCGAAGAGATGGGCTGAACGAGGCATTGGATTGGATCCCGCAGGTTGTAGCCCACTTGCCTACCTCGATGGCTTGGGGTTGCTCCGGCCCGAAATGCTTCTTGTTCACGCGATTGATCTTGAAGACACCGATTTCGACCTTCTTCGAAGCAAACAACCGGCCCTTGTACATTGTCCAAAATCGAATGCAAAGCTCGCGCACGGCGTCGCGCGCATTCCCGAGATTCGCGATACTGGAATCACAATTGGACTGGGTACAGACAGCGTTGCCAGCAATAACGTTGTCGACATGTTCGAAGAGATGCGTGCCGCGATTTTCCAACAGCGTGCCCGGACCAAACAGTTCGACGCGATCGATGCGCAGTCCGCACTCCGGATGGCCACCCTTGGCGGTGCAGAGTGTCTGGGGTTATCGAGACTATTAGGGAGTCTCGATCCCGGAAAGCGTGCTGACTTCGTCGTGGTCGATCTGACCGATCCCGCCGTACAGCCGGTGTACGACCCAATTACCGCAATGGTCTATTCCGCATCGCGGCATAATGTTCGCGCCACGTTCATCGGCGGGCGGGAGATGAGCGTGGATTCGAAGCATCTGATTGGAGAATGTGCGGCGATCGCAGAGCGGTTGATGCGAGCCTAGGCATTCCCGTCCTCGCAGAGGAATGTCAGACCTTCGAAAGCAGGTGGCCCATCTTGGCTTTCTTCGTTTTGAGATAATTTTTTGTGCCGTCGGATGGCGGAATCTCAATTGGAACGCGTTCGACAACGTGGATGCCGGCCGCTTCCAGTGCATCAAATTTCTGCGGATTGTTTGTCATCAGGCGGACGCGGGTGATTCCGAAATGACGGAGAACACCGGCACATAAATCGTAATTCCGGTGGTCGGCTTCGAATCCCAGGTGCTCGTTGGCTTCCACGGTATCGTGGCCGGAATCTTGAAGCTCATACGCCAGTAGTTTGTTCATGAGTCCGATGCCGCGGCCTTCCTGCAACTGATAAATCAGCAACCCATTGCCACTCTCGGCGATCGTGCTGAGCGCGAAATGAAGTTGGTCACCGCAATCGCACCGCTCGGATCCAAAGACGTCGCCGGTCAGGCATTGCGAGTGAATGCGTACTAGTGCTGCTTCATCCTGGTTGGGATTACCCATCACCAGAGCAAGTACGTTTTCCGTCTTAGGTTCGGATTGAAAACCGAATAGCCGGAACGTGCCCAACGGCGTCGGAAGGCTGGTTTCCGCGACCTTCGTAGCTTTCATCAGGCGATAATTATATCACTGGCTGGCTGTTGAGCCTGCGGTCACGACGATGTCGTCGCGCGTCCCAGGCAGGGCGTCAGCCCCTCGCGAAATAAGGCGGAAAGCGGAGGGGCCAGTGACCTCATAAATGATTGGGTTACCCCATCCGTCTTCCCGGACCAGATCACTCATGTAAATCGGGTGCAAAATATCCGTGAGGCCGACAATGTCGGTTGCGTTGGGAAGCGAACCGTTACTGCTCCGGTACTTCTCGACGGCCTCCACCAGTTTCTGCATCGCGTCTGTAGTCGTATGGCGGCGGCCTTCGTTGATGCCGGCGAGGATTTCATCGAGACTGATCCAGTCGCGATCCCCGAGCCGGACGGCTTGAATCCGCCATTCTGCGTTGGGGGCGTCGCGTTTGAACTGAAACGCCAAAGTGATTGTGGCTTCAGCGATAGCTTGAGTATCGCTTTGAGAAACAATACGTCGGATTTCGATGGCGTCGGGAACCAGATTCGACCGTCCGATCTCGGCGATCTTCTTTCGCGCTTCATCATGGGAAAGACGTGCTGAGGTGCAAGAGCAGAGGACGAGACAGCCGAGCAAGAGAACGTGTTTCATCCTCTACCGAAATATGTTGCGAGCTGGGAGGTAATCGGCGTCATATACTGCGGCTATGCGCCATCGCGCTTGCAGCGGTTCGCGGACCGCCACTACAGTCTACCATCTGTGTTAACATCCAACAAAATGCAGGTCAAACTCCTCTTTTTTGCTTCTTTGAAAGACATTGTCGGCTCGCGGCAATTGCTGCTCGACGTGCCGCATGGCGCGACGATTGAGGACGTCCTGGCGCGGCTCGAGGCCAGTTACCCTCGTATTCGCGACTATCGGCCCGTGGTACTTACGGCCATCAACGAAGAGTACGCCGATCAACGGACGCCGATTCACGATGGCGATGAGGTGGCCATTTTCCCGCCGGTTAGCGGCGGAGAGGTGGACTCCGTCCCCACGGTAATTAGCCGGCTGGGCGAACTCTATCAGATCACACGCCACGTCATCGATGCACAAAATATCTCCAGGCAGCTTCTCCGTGGCGAGGACGGCGCGGTTTGTGTATTCGAAGGTGTCGTGCGCAACAATTCGAAGGGAAAACGGACGCTGCATCTCGTCTACGAGGCGTATGAAACGATGGCTCTGAAAAGGTTGGAAGAGATTGGAATTTTCGTCCGGCAGGCGTGGGATATCGACTCCATCGCAATGATTCACCGCCTGGGCCATCTCAATATCGGGGAGACTAGTGTGGCTGTGATCGTCACGTCCGCCCACCGACGTGCCGCCTTCGATGCCTGCCATTACGCGATTGATAAACTCAAGAAGATCGTTCCGATCTGGAAAAAAG
>Ga0209157_1000353_pt1 | contig 39730 bp, 35 predicted proteins | sample GraSoiAngelo_135_FD_185892 | JGI IMG/M metagenome (GOLD analysis project Ga0209157, IMG submission 185892) | Grasslands soil microbial communities from the Angelo Coastal Reserve, California, USA - 14_0929_05_40cm (SPAdes) (version 2) | ecosystem: Environmental > Terrestrial > Soil > Grasslands ...
ACAAACCTGCCGAAGGCACCGCGGATTTATACTTGAATGTTGAGGAGAATCCCATGACAAATCGATTTCAAACCAAGGCGGCGGCAAAAATTGCCGCCGTTGGCGCGGCGGTGTTTCTGCTGGCCGGCTTGATTTATTGGGTTCGGAGCAGCATCGCGCCGGGAACTGGAAGCGCGGACGAGGGTGAATTCCTGCTGGTCGAGGCAGGCGAGCGGGAGTTGGACGGCGCTCCAGCATTATCACTGACGTTCACATTGCCTCTGGATGTGCGCCAGTCTTATGACCAGCACATCCGGGTATTCCAGATGCCGGCGCCGCCTCAGCGGCCTGAGGATCGGCGCTTCCGGTTTGAGGTGGAAGATCGTCCGGGCACAGGCGGAACGATTGTCAGCACGAACGCTGAGGACACGAAGGTGGAAGGAGGCACTGTTGTCGGCGGCGCCTGGATTGTCGGCGAGAATCCCCGGCTACTCCATTTTCCGCACATCAAACCGGAGACGCGCTACGTCGTTCTCGTCAATCCGGGATTGCCTGCGAGGAATGGCCTCAAGCTGACGGCGGATTCCAAATATTCCGTGCGTACCGCGCCCATGCCGCCGTCCTATTACTTCGCCAGCAACGGTATGGTGTTGCCGGCACGGCAGAACGGCGGGTTACCGATAGTCACGGTAAATGTTCCCGAAGTCGATATCCAATTCCTTCGCGTGAAGAACGAGCGGCTGTCGGATTTCTTGGATCGCGTTATCACGCACCGCAAATCAAACCGGCAACAAGGCGAGGAAGAAGACAGCTCCGGCAGTAATATGAGTTTCGGCGTACGTCGCTTCACGGAGCTGTGGGGTTCTACCAACTGGACGATTTCCGCAACATCGCTGAAAGCGTTTATCTCGGGCGTTTCACGGCCGAGCGGCAGCCCAATCGCCGAAGCGTCACCTACATTCCTGTTGAAGATATCGGTGAACTGAGCGAGCCCGGCGTGTACATCGCGGTCATGACCCAGCCCGGCCGCTTTCGTTACGACTCTCAGACGACATATTTCTACATCAGCGATCTCGGCATGCATCTGCGCCTGTTCGACAAAGGGGCCGATGCATTCGTCAGTTCGCTAGTCGACGGCAGAGCCGTGAGGGGCGTCGAGGTCTCCTGGCTCGATACGATGGGCAAGACCCTCACCCAAGCCCAAACCGACGGCGATGGGCATGCGCTTTTCGCCGAATGGCCGGGAAACGCGAGGGTCGTCTTAGCTCGAAAAGGCAAACAAGTCTCGATGCTGGCCATGCGGGAACCGGCGCTCGATCTTTCCGAGTATGACATCGTTGGTGAACGCTCGAGCCCGGTGCGTCTGTTTGCCTATTCGGGACGCAATCTGTACCGTCCGGGTGAAGGATTAGACGTGTCCGTGCTCGCGCGTGATGCGGACGGGCGGCCCGTTCCGGTGCAGCCGATACAGGCTGTCCTCAAAGATCCTGCCGGACGCAAGCAATTCACCGCAACGTGGCAACCCGACTCGCGATTCCCGGGGTATTACCTCAAGCATCTGCAACTGCCGGATGACGCGGCAACCGGATCCTGGTCGCTCGAGTTGCGTGCCGACCCGGCCGACAGAGCGCCGGCTACCGTGCTCCGTCTGGGCGTAGAGGAGTTCTTACCGGAACGTATGAAGCTTGACTTGAGCAGCAGCGATCCACCGCTGACGGCCGAACAAATGTTTACCGTTGCAGTTCACGGCACTTACCTCTACGGAGCCCCTGCCGCGGGCAACCGGTTGCTGGGCGTGGCTGCATTCGAGCGGAACAAGAATCCGCTTTCCAACAAATACCCGGGATTTGAATTTGGAGACTCCGGCGAGAGCGAAAAGAAGAGTCGCATGGAACTCCGGGAACAGACACTGGACGCACAGGGCAACGGTAAACTCCAGATCGACCTGTCTCCCGTCGCATCGAACCGCTCGCCATTCACGGCTCGTGCAACGGTGAGCCTGCTGGAGAGCGGCGGCCGGCCCGTCGTGCGCAGCATGGAACGTGTGGTGTGGCCTGCGGCCGTGCTGGTCGGAGTGCGGCCGTTGTTCCCCGGCGATTATGCGCGCGAAGGCAGCCGGGCCGAATTCGAGGTTTTGCGCGTGGATCGCGACGGCAACCTCCGGGCCGCTACTTCCATGCCGGTCCGCCTGTTTCGTGAAAATCGGGACTACTACTGGCGATTCGACGATCAGCGCGGCTGGCATTCCGGCTTCACGGAAACCGAAGAATTGGTGGAAACATCCTCGGTCACCATTCCAGCCGGCGGCCGCGGCAAGCTCGTTGTCCCGGTGAAGTATGGACGCTATCGCCTGGAAATTTTCGACCAGGATACGAACCAGACGCTGCGGTACCGGTTCTATGCCGGATGGAACGCGCAAGCGGATGAAACACAGGGCACGCGGCCGGATCGCGTCGCGCTCAAACTGGACAAACCCGCTTACCGCGAAGGCGAGACCGCGCACCTCACCATGACGCCGCCGCATCAAGGGGAGGCGCTGATCACCGTCGACGCCAATCGTACCCTTTGGGTGAAGCGCATGTCCGTTTCTTCAGACACGGCCACTGTCGATATTCCAATAAGCCGCGATTGGACGCGGCATGACTTGTATGTTTCCGTGATGGTGCTGCGGCCCGGCAATGCCGGCGATCTTGTCACGCCCGCGCGTGCCCTGGGTCTGATCCATCTACCCCTCGAACGCAGTGAACGGAAGCTGAACGTGACGTTAGAGGCGCCGCAAAAGATCCGTCCGGAAACTCCCGTGCGGATTAAAGTCCGCGCGCCGGATGCGAAGGGGCAGAAGGCGCTTGTAACGTTGTCTGCCGTCGATGCCGGCATCCTCAATATCACGCGTTTCCAATCTCCGGATCCGCACGCGTTCTTCTTCGGAAAGCTCCGCTATGGCGCCGATCAACACGATATTTACGGACACCTCATCGAAAAGATGCAGGGCCGGAAAGGCCAGCTCCGATTCGGTGGCGATACCACTCCTTCGCCTACAAAGGGTTTGCCGAAAATCGTGCAGCTCGTCGATCTCTTCAGCGGACCTATCCTGATGGACGATCGCGGTGAAGCGGACATACCGCTCGAGGTGCCGGACTTTAACGGCACACTGCGATTGATGGCGGTCGTCTCCGCGCCGGACCGTTTTGGTTCCAAGGACGCGGAGATGATTGTCGCAGCTCCATTGATCACGGAACTGGCGACGCCAAGGTTTCTCTCGTTCAACGACAAGGCTCTCGTGGCGCTCGATCTTCAGAACCTGTCGGGCGCGGCCCAGAGCTTAAAAGTTTCCGTCGACGCCGGCCAGGTCCTCCGCATTCAGGATGCGGAACGCGAGCTTTCGCTCAAAGACCAGGAAAAGCGGACGCTGCGTTTTCCGGTTGAGGCTCGAACCATGCCCGGGGTGCACACGGTCACCGTCAAAGTCGCCGGAAAGGAGCTCAATATCGAACGCACCTTCGTCATTGCCATACGACCGCCCACACCCCAGGTTCAGTTTACGAGGCGCTATTCGGTCAAACCGGGCGATGCTGTCGAAATTCAAGACCCGGCACTTTCCGGCTTATATCCCAACTCGGCGCTGGCCCACGTGGCCGTGTCCGACAAGCCACCGATCGACGTCCGTGCGGCGGTCCAGGATTTGCTCACCTATCCGTATGGCTGCGGCGAACAACTTACCAGTACTGCTTATCCGCACGTATTCATCGACGAAGACGAGGCGCGCCGTTTTGGCCTGAAACCTTTCACCCGGGAACAGCGCGTGGAAATGCTGGACCGCGCAGTCTCGAAGCTGGGGGCCATTCAGGCGCCAAACGGCGGTTTCAGCCTGTGGGGTAATGCGTCGGAATATGAGTACTGGCTTTCCGCCTACATCACCAACTTTCTAATGGATGCCCGCGAGCAGGGTTTCGCCGTACCGGACAGAATGTACGGTTTAGCGATGGATTTCCTGTTACGGGGTCTTCAGGAAGGCGTATCGAAGCTGCCGGCACAATCCGCCGCTCCGCCGCGTCCGGATGAAATTTTCAGAGACCGGGACAACGGACGCTTCGACGTGCTTGCATACGGCGGTTACGTGCTGGCGAGAGAGAGACGAGCGCCCTTGGCCACTCTCCGGCAATTGTACGATTCGCGCGGCCAGGCGCAATCCGGACTTCCGCTCGTTGAACTCGGAATAGCGCTCAATCTGATGGGCGACAACGCCCGCGGCGCTTCGACGATCGCCGAGGGCGTAGGCAAGAGCCGCGGACCAGGCTATTGGTGGTACGACTACGGAACGGTTCTCCGTGATGCGGCGCTCTCGTATGCCTTGCTCGACCGGAATCATATTGCAGTCGAGGGCCGCGAGAATCTGCTCTCGATCGTCGCCGCTGAACTCGAAAAGAACCGCTACTACAGCACGCAGGAAAAGATGGCGCTGTTTCTGGTTGGACGTACGCTGAGCGCGGGAAGTGGAACGTGGACAGCGAACGTCAGCGCCGGAGGGAAACCGGAACCGCTTTCGCAAAAGGGGACGTACTTCCGGCCAGTGTCGCCGGCCGAATTGGCAAGTGGCGTCAAAATCAACAACACGTCGGCAGGAGCCTTGTACGCAGAGCTGTGGCTTTCCGGAAATCCAGTCCAGCAGCCGCCCGCCAGGCGGGACGAGATTGAACTCAACCGCACGATGTATTCGCCGGATGGCCGTGTCGTCGCCGGCAGGCCGCTTCAAACCGGAGAGACAGTCATCGTCCACATCACCGCAAGTGCGAAAAGCGAAATCGGTAACGCTTTGATTGTCGACCGGATTCCAGCGGGCCTCGAGATTGAGAACCTGAACATCGTGAGTGGTGAACAACTGAGCGCGGCCACCATCGCCGGGATGAATCCCGCTGAAGCAATGGCCAACAGCCGCATCATCAAGCACGTTGAGTTTCGCGATGATCGTTTCGTCGCTGCTGTGCGCCTTGCCGCGAACTCCCGCTTCAACCCGCCGGTCGGCAGAGGCCTGCTCAATCTGTTCTACCGTGCGCGTGTGGTGACTCCAGGTGAATTCGCTGTACCGCCCATATACGCCGAGGATATGTATCGCCCGAATATCTACGGCTTGAGCGGCGGCGGAGAGACGTTAACAATTATCGATGCGCAGAGGCCGTAAATTGAAAAAAGTCGGCGCGGGACTGCTGATTCTGTGTCTAACGCTCGAAGTGTTGGACCGGTGTTTCCCTCTTCCGGTGCCCGGACGAGACTCGCGATACGCTACTGTGGTCGTAGCGCGTGACGGCACGCCGTTGCGCGCCTTTCCGGGCGATGATTACGTGTGGCGGCATCCGGTTTTGCTGAATGAGGTGTCGCCGCTCTACCTGGACGCGCTTGTCCGCTACGAAGACCGGATGTTCCGCTGGCATCCGGGAGTAAATCCCGTCGCCTTGGTTCGTGCGGGATTCCAGTGGGTGCGGCACGGCCGCATTGTATCGGGTGGATCAACGATCACGATGCAGGTTGCGCGCATCATTCATCCCACACACCGGACGTTGGCAGGCAAACTCGTCCAAATCGCGCGAGCCTTGCAACTCGAGCGACACTACTCCAAGAATGAAATACTCACGATCTACATCAACTATGCACCGATGGGCGGCGTTTTAGAAGGCGTGGAAGCCGCAAGCCGCGCTTATCTGGGCAAGTCGTCCAATCGATTGACGCATGCGGAGGCGGCGCTGCTGACGGTCCTGCCGCAGCTTCCTTCGCGCCTCCGTCCGGATCGCTATGCCGAGCGCGCGCAGTTGGCGCGCGATAAAGTGCTGCGGCGCATGAAAGGACAATGGCCGGATGCGGCCATCAGCGATGCGCTGACGGAACCTGTTTACGCACAAACTGTGCGCGCTCCAATGCTGGCGCCATTGCTTGCCGAGCGTCTGAAGCGGAGCGCGGCAAGCCGGACGCGAGTGCACACCACAATCGAGGTGGCGGCACAGTCCACGGTCGAAGCACTGCTTTTGGATCGCGCCCGCGGCCTGCCCCCGCGAGTTTCAATCGCCGCAATGGTAATGGATAACAAAACCCTCGACGTCCTCGCCTATGCGGGATCCGCCGACTTCAGCGACAAGAACCGGTTCAGCGATGTGGACATGGCACGAGCCGCGCGTTCGCCCGGCTCCGCGCTGAAACCTTTTCTGTATGCGCTCGCGATGGACGAAGGTTTGATTCACTCCGAATCGCTGCTGGCGGATGTGCCGCAATCTTTTTCCGGTTACGAGCCCGGAAATTTCCAGCAATCGTTCCACGGTCCGGTCAGCGTAACGGAGGCGCTTCTGAACTCCCTGAACGTACCCGCAGTCGAGGTTTTGGAACAGTTGGGTTCGGCCCGGTTCGTCGCAATGCTTCGAAGGGGCGGACTAAAGCTGGAATTTCCGAAAGGCGCTGAGCCGAATCTGAGCGTGATTCTCGGCGGTGCCAGTACAACACTGGAACATTTAGTGGGCGCCTACTCGGCACTCGCGCGGAAAGGCTTGGCGGGAACACCCCGTCTTCTTTCGAATGCGCCGCTCGAGGAACGCCGCATGATGAGCGAGGGCGCGGCTTTCATCGTTCGTGACATCCTCGAAACCGGCGGGCCGGTGCGCCGTATAACCGAAGGGCGTGGTCCATATCGCGGCTTTGCGTGGAAGACCGGCACGAGTTTCGGCTTTCGCGATGCGTGGGCGGTCGGTGTAAGCAACCGGCATACGATCGGCGTATGGGTTGGCCGTCCGGATGGAACTCCCAATCCCGGGTTCTTCGGCGCGAATGTCGCGGCACCTTTGTTATCGGATATCTTCACCGCATTGCCCGATGGCCTGAACACCGCGCCAAATCCCAGGCCGGCCAGTGTGACCGAAGACGTCATTTGCTGGCCTCTTGGGACGCGCGCCGGCGGCGTCGACGCGCGATTGTGTCCCGTCCACCGCACAGCGTGGCTGCTCGATGGCGCGGCGCCGCCGACATTTCCTGATCGTTTCAGAAACGGACCGCCGGTGTTCACCTATTATGTGGACCGGATCACACGACGGCGTGCTTCGCCGGAATGCGCCCGCCATCCCATAGAAGCCTTCGAAGCGGCACGATGGCCTGCTGTCTTGGAACCCTGGCTCGATTCCGGGTTACGCCTAAAATCCCTGCCGCCCAAGTGGTCCGCAGATTGTATGTTGGCGCCCGACCCCGGCGGCTCCATCACCATCACTGGTTTGAACGATGGCGCTGTCCTACGCCGCCCGCCCGGCAAAGAAACCCCCAAAGCCCGGCTCGAAGTTCGCGGCACCGACGCCGAAGTCAACTGGATGCTCAATGGAAGATTTATCGGGCGCCAGAGCGCAGTCGTGCCGCAGATCGTGGATTTTACGGAAGCCGGCCGATACGACATCACAGCATTCGACAACTACGGCCACTACGGCCGAATCAGCGTCAGCGTACAACTCGGACGTTAGACCCTATTCGTGGCCGCTCACATTTGTTTTCTTCCCTCGTCTGAAGAGAGTGGATCGGGCAAGAACTGATAAGTTCCCGTTCCCCCGATCGAAATCCCTTAAAGATCTATAGAGATCCTGCACAGGAGGTATTGCTATGTTCACCAAAACCAAAAAAATCAGCATCACGTTACTTCTCATGGCGGCTTGCGTGGCAATGCCGGTAACCGGGATGGCAAGCCAGAAACAGTTGCAGGGCCGCGGACTGCATCGTGGCCATACGACGGCCCTGATCGCTGACGAAGTGCGCCATCAGCTCGTCACCCTGCCGTACTACAACGTCTTTGATTGGCTCGAAGCCGAAGTGCTTCCGGATGACACGGTGGTCCTGCGCGGGCAGGTGACCCGGCCAACTCTCAAGTCGGATGCCGAAGCCCGGGTTCGCAGCCTCGAGAGTGTCGCGAAAGTCGAGAACCAGATCGAAGTCCTGCCGCTTTCGACGATGGACGATGGGCTCCGGCTTGCGACGTATCGAGCGATCTTCAATTACAACAGCCCGATGTTCCAATATTCGGTTCGTGCCGTTCCGCCGATCCACATTATCGTCAAGAACGGCCACGTCACACTCAAGGGGGTCGTTGCGTACCAGATGGACCGGCAACTTGCGGAAATGGCGGCACGCCAGGTGCCCGGAGTGTTCAGCGTGGATAACCAGCTGATGGCCGAAAAGAATACCTAACTAGCCAAGGGCTGGCGCCCTTGATATCCCGGCTGCTTGAAAGATTCGTCTGGCGTCAGCCCTTGGCGTTTTGAGTCTTGAGTTCTGAGTTTTGAGTCGGACCTCACGGCGACTGGTTGCCTTGGTCGCACACGATGCCATCAATCACTGGAGGGGCGTGGCGATCTCCCGTGACCGCAATCCTTGAATCGGATGCGTGAGAAGCGTCTCCGCGGCGTGTAGAAATCGGATGGTATGCGGCAATTGCGCATGCAGGTCAAAGGCCGCTTCATCCACCCACTCGGAATGAATGCAAAATACGGTTGGCTCTCGCAATGACTGAAAACCGCGCATGGCCAGACAACCAGCCTCAGCGCGTGAAGCCTCAATAACTTTTAGCAACTCCTCGCGAAACTCTTTCTCTTTTCCCAGTTGCGGTTCAAAACGCGCGAAAAAATGAAAGGACACGCCACGCCTCCACAAGGACACAGTATGCCGCTCGTCCAGCGGCAGCCGTCAATTTTAATCACCGAAACTGACCGTGGGTTCAGCCGCGGGTTTTGCGCCGCGCAACCATGCCTGGAGGCGTTCCATATACAGGTAGAGCACCGGTGTAATGTACAGCGTGAGAAGCTGCGACACGACAAGACCACCAACGACCGCCAACCCGAGCGGCTGGCGGGCGTCAGCGCCTTCACCGAAACCGAGCGCGATCGGGAGAGTGCCAAGCAGCGCGGCCATTGTTGTCATCATGATCGGCCGGAAACGGAGTATTGAACCTTGATAGATCGCTTCGGCGGGAGTCTTGCCTTCGACCCGCTGGGCTTCAAGCGCGAAGTCGATCATCATGATCGCGTTTTTCTTCACGACTCCGAACAGCATGATCAGGCCTACGAACGCATAAAGGTCCAGTTGTTTGTGGAAGAGCACTAGCGTAAACAGCGCACCGAAAACCGCAGAAGGCAGGCCGGAAAGAATGGTAATGGGATGAATGAAACTCTCGTACAGAATACCGAGCACGATATAGATCACGAGGATTGCCACGATCAGCAGAACCGTCAGATTTTGGAACGATTCCTGAAACTCCTTGACGGTTCCTTGAAAACTCACGGCCATGCTGGCGGGCATGCGCAACTCTCGAACGGCTTCATTGACCAGCTGGGCTGCTTCTCCCAGCGACGAGCCCTGCTGAAGATTGAACGATATTGTGGCCGCGGGAATCTGCCCGAAATGGTTCACGCTGAGCGGGCCAACCGTTCGCGTAACCGTTGCCACTTCATCCAGCGGAACGAGTTGTCCTTTCCCCGATCGAACATAAATTTTCTGAAGCGCGTCGGGCGATCTTTGATATTGCGGCTGTACTTCCAGAATCACCGAATACTGGTTCGCCGGCGCATAAATGTACGTCACCTGACGGTCTCCGTACGAACTGTACAGGGCGTTCTGAATCTGCTCGGGCGTTATGCCGAGCGAGAGGGCGCGGTCCCGATCGATATTGACGGTGACTTGCGGGCTGGCGATCAGCAGATCGCTGTTGACGTCGACAAAGCCCGGGAGCGTGCGGAGCTTGTTCGTCAGCTTTGGAGTCCATTCATAAATGTCTTTCAGATTCACGCTCTGGAGGGTCATTTGGTAAACACTGGTTGTGAACTGCCCATTGATGGTGATGGGGGGCGGATTCTGAAGGAACGTCATCATGCCAGGCACCCCGGCCAGCCTGGGCCGCAACTCTTGAATAGTCTCGTCCACCGACAATTTGCGTTGGTTGCGTGGTTTCATCGTCGCGAAAACGTATCCCACGTTGCTCTCCAAAGAAAACGCCGCTGTGCCGGCGACGTTGGGATCCGCCTGGACCACGTCCGCGACAGCTTTCTGCCGCTGCGCCATGGATTCATATGAAATGTCCTGGCCGGCCATGCTGACGCCAAAAACAAATCCGCTATCCTGACTCGGGATGAATCCGGTTGGCATCGTCCGGAAGACATAAATCGTGCCAGCAAGCATGGCCAGAGCCAGAGCCATAGTCGCAAAGCTGTGGCGGAGTACCTTCCGAAGCGTGTAGTCGTAAAGCCGACGAACGGCTTCGAAACCCTTTTCAAGCGCCACATACAGAAGTCCGTGCCTGCGGTTCTGGGACGGCAAATAACGGCTGCCGAGCATCGGCGTGAAGGTGAGCGAAACAAAACCGGAGATCAGGATGGCAACGATGATCGTGACTGAGAATTGGTGCAATAAACGTCCGACCATTCCGCCGAGAAAGAGCACCGGGATAAATACGGCCACCAGCGAGACAGTCATCGACACAATCGTGAATCCGATTTCCTTTGACGCGAGCATCGCCGCCTCGTAGCGGTCCTTGCCCATTTCCATGTAGCGAACGATGTTCTCGAGCATGACGATGGCGTCATCGACAACAAATCCGACCGACAGAGTCAATGCCATCAGCGAAAGTATGTTGAGACTGTAACGAAGCAGATACATGGTGGCGAAGGTTCCCACAATCGACAGCACGACGGCGGAGCCCGGAATCAGCGTGGCCGAGAGTGTCCGCAAGAAGAGGAAAATGACCATCACGACAAGTGCGATGGTCAGCATCAGCGTGAATTCAACGTCGTGGATCGAGCCCCGTACCGATTCGGAGGCATCGTACAGGCTGAGCAATTCGACCGATGGCGGGAGCGCCGCTTGCAGTTGGGGGAGAAGTCTTCGGATGTCGTCGACAATCTGGACCGTATTCGTTCCAGGCTGCCGCGAGACCGCCAGAAACAGTCCGCGCCTTCCATTGTTCCAGGCAATTGTTTTGTTGTCCTCGACGCTGTCGATGACGTTGGCAAGCTCCTCGAGCCGCAGTGGAACGCCGTTGCGCCACTGGACGATCAAAGGCCGGTATGCGGAGGCCTGTGTAAGCTGTCCGGTCGACTGCACCGTGAAGGACTGCTTGGCGCCCCTCAGGCGGCCTGTCGGCAGATTCACATTGCTTTGCTGGACCGCACGCTGGACTTCGTCGATTCCCACCTGATGCGCCGCGAGCCGGTCCGGATCGACCTGGATGCGCACTGCATATTTCTGAGCGCCAAAGATCTGAACGCGAGACACTCCGCTAACCGAGGAGATGCGCTGCGCCAGCATGGTCTCGGCGTACTCATTGACCGTGTATAACGGGAGCGTATTCGAAGTAAGGGCCAGATAGAGGATCGGCTGTTCAGATGGATTCTGCTTGGCGTATGAGGGTGGCCGGGGCATCGGCGGCAAAATAGCTTGCGCGATGGCGGCCTGCACGTCCTGCGCTGCAGCATCGATATCGCGGTCGAGCGCGAACTGCATCGTGATGGTCGTCACGCCTTGAACGTTGGAAGAACTCATCGAGCGCAAGCCGGCGATGGTAGAGAAGGCACGTTCGAGCGGCGTCGCAATCGATGATGCCATCGTCTCGGGATTGGCGCCGGGTTGTGCGGCGGTGACCTGAATGGTGGGATAGTCGACGCTCGGCAGCGCGGAGATCGGTAAGGCCCGGAATCCAACGATTCCGAAAAGCAGAATCGCGAACGTGACGAGCGTCGTCATGATCGGGCGCTCGATAAAGATGCGTGAGAAGTGCATGATTACTTGGCTGAGCCGGCCGCAGGCGAGGAGCCGGCGATCTTGGCGCCTGGAAAAAGACGCGACTGGCCGTCGGTAACAATCGTCTCACCCGCCGCCACACCTTTTTCCACAATCACTTTGCTCGCTACGGTCTGGCCGACGACGACCGGTCTGGGATCGACGGTTTGATCCGTTTTCACGACATAAACGAATGATCCGCTCTGCCCCACCTGAACCGCTTCGGCCGGAATGAGTGTGGCTTTCTGCGTGTCCAGCGTCACGACAACATTTACAAACTGACCCGGCCACAAACGTCCACCTTTGTTGTCGAATACCGCTTTCAACCGAATCGTTCCGGTATTTGGATCCACCGCGTTGTCGATCACGGCGAGAGTGCCACGCACCGCCCGGTTGGAATCTTTCTCGGGTGACGCCTCGACGCTCAATTTGTGACGCGAGTGCTGGCGGGAAAGCTCGCCGAGGTAGCGCTCCGGAATGCCGAAGGTCACGAAGATCGGAACAATTTGATTGATGACAACGAGCGGGTTGTCGCCATTGGCTTTCACGAGATTGCCGGGATGCATCAAGAGATTCCCCGCTCTTCCTGAAATCGGCGCCCGGATTTCGCAGTAGGCGAGATTCAGTTTGGCCTGCTCCAAGGCCGCGCGATCGCTTTCCAGCGCCGCGCGGATGCTTTCGATTACCGCTTCGTCGCCGCGGGCTGCATGTTCGGCAACTTCGGCTGCCGTGCGGACCTGATCATCCTGCTGTCTTGTGGAAATGCCTTCCTTCGACAATTGCTCAAACCGCGCGGATTCCGCCTGCGCGTTTTTCAATTGAGCACGGCTGCGCGCAAGATTGGCTTCAGCCACACGCAACTGGGCTTCATCCTTCGCCACCGCAGCTTCGGCCTGGCGCAATGCCTCCCGAAACGGCCGCGGATCGATCTCGAAGAGAAGATCTCCTGAAGTAACGTTCGATCCCTCGGTGAATTTCACAGCCAGCAGTGGTCCTGCAACTTGAGCTTTCACTTCAACCGTCGAATACGATTCGACATTGCCGACGGAATGTATCTCGATTGGAACGGATTCTTCCGTTGCTTCTCCAGTACTGACGGGGACCGGCGGGAATGCCGGACCACTGGACTGCGCCTTTTGTGATGAGCCGCAGCCCGCGAACAGGAAAAAGATAAGCACAACCGTCGCCGCTCGCATGTACGTGTATTTGGAAGATTAACACGAACGATTCGGGCTCTGCTCAAAGCCGGCGCCGGCGAACTGCCGTGACGCAGACGTAAGGCCGGCGGAGCATCTTGTCACTCAATCCCGTTGTGAACTTTTTCCATTGCTTCAGCCATTGCTCGTGACGATTCCGTTCCTTGCGCCAACAGTGCCCCAATTACACTTTCCCGATCCTGTGCCGGCCGATTTTGACTGAGTTTCCACTTTCCAACTAAGCGCCTGATGGTCAATTTGAGGCCCACGATGCCATTAAGCTGTTTGTCGATGTACTGCCGAGGTGCGTCGGAAATATTCCAGGGCTCCGCCCGGCCCCGCTCATGCGTCCTCGTCAGCTTCTCTACAAAGGCGCGAAGCCACACCGGATCTTCGATCGGCTCCAGGTGCCCATGCGCGTGAACGACGGCGTAGTTCCACGTCGGCACCACCATTCCCGTCTCCTTTTTTGTGCGATACCACGACGGCGAAATGTATGCCTGTGGTCCTTGAAAAATCACCAGAACGTGGTTGCGCGAAAGCTCACGCCAGACCGGATTCGCACGGGCCACATGCGCATAAAGAGTGCCGAATGGCTCCGGTTCCCGCTGCACTTCAAACGGAATGTGATTGGCCTGCAATCCGTCGTCATTCAACGTGACTAATGTTCCCAACGGATATGTGCGTATCAATTCGTGCAACACTTCGACTCGGTTTTCCTCAAATGTGTTTGGCAAGTACATCGACGCTCCTGAACTGTATTTAGCATAATCCTGAGGCAGTAGGAACCACGCGGCATTCGGCAGAATCTGGGGGACAATGATCGCAGCGTGTCGATCAGCGGAGGGCCGCTAGCAGTCGCTTGTTACAATTGGTCAAGTCCAATGAATCCGGAACTCCGGCGTTACATCCGTGAAACGACTTTGAATCGGGCAGCAATCCGGCATATCCAGACGATGTTGCCGGATAATACCGAGCTCGACGCCTGGTTCGAGCAGACGGCGGCGGATTACGCCGGTGACGAATTTCTTTGCCTGGTCATTGCGGCGTTGGACGCCGGGCGCGAAGTTCACGCGCGCCACCTCGCGAAAGGCGCAGCAGCGCTCGCGGCAGGCGATATGTTGCCGGAGATCGCGATGAAAATGACCGGCGACATACCCGGATATCTGATGCAGGCAGTCCGCGGCGCGTTCATGAACCAGCGCGGGAAGGCGGTGGCGCTCGGCATTGCAGCGGTTATGCATCAAGATCGCGGCGAAGACATTCCCCAGGCCGTCTCTTCAATAACGCGGGCTCTCGCGCACTCTGAAAATGTAGAAGCTGAGGCGCTGCCGGCGCTCCACGGCCTGGTCATGTATCTCGGAGACGACGAACTGAACCGGTCTCTGCGGCAGCGGTATTTCTCTAAACTCACGGAAGCCGCCTGGCGGAGGCAATGCGATGCCGCGCGAACGTTCCCCGACGCCCTTCGACAGCAAGGCGCGATGCCGGTGATGGAGCTTATTGGTGAAAAAGCCGAGAGGTATGTGGCGATGGGTAATGCGCCCATGCGCCGTTCCGTTCCCCGCATCGGACGCAACGATCCCTGCCATTGCGGGAGCGGTAAGAAGTACAAGCACTGCTGCTTTGAAGCCGATCGCGTGCGGCTCCGCCAGTCGTCGGACATTGAAGGCGTTACACGGCAGGAACGTCAGGAATCGCCGGAAGAATATTTGACCGAAGACCGGCTGAAGACGATGATGATCACGGATGTGCTTGCACTGGATCCGGATCGAATTCCCTGTGATGTGCTGGATACCTATTTCGAGAGATTGTGTTACTGGAAAGAGTTCGACCGCGCGGCCGAAGCTGTGGAGAAGATGGGCTTTTGGCTGGTGGGACCGGAGACCTGGGAGAACCTGGCATTCCGTCTGGCGTTCTACGGCCGCAGCAACGCGTTCCAACGAGTGCTGGAGGTGCGCAGAAAGGCCGGCGTCGCCGACACAACTTTGGACATGACATATCAGCTCGCGCTGATCCAGGACGATCCTGTGAAGAGCTGGGACTGGCTCGACGATGAAGCGCTTTCGGTCATCCGGTCCGGTGATCCTGACGATCTCCGGCAACTCGCATTCGCCCTGTTGCTGACGAAGCATCAGCCCGTCGGGATTCTGTTAGCACGCGGCGTTATTCCTCTGGTGTCATCTCCAGATGCGTCTTCGTCCCTCATTGATTGGGTACTGGAAGCACGCCGGCAGTTGACTCTCGATCCGGATGATCCGATCAACGATATCGCCGATATGGTCTCGACCGCCAAACACGAGGCTTCCGAAATCGATGCTGCCCTTCGCGAAACACGCGAACTGCTCGAATTGAAAGCGCGCGAAGCCCGACAGGCCAAGGAATCCCGTGACCAGGCGTTGCGTGAAGTCAATCGACGCGAGGAGGAGATGGCGCGAAAACACGAGGCCGAAGCGGCTACGGCGACGCCCGAAGAAGTTGCGGCCCTCAAAGAATTGCGGCGAAAAGCCGAAAAATATGAACAAGAAATCCGGGAGCGGAACACCGAACGAAGCAGTTTGCGCCGTCAACTGCGCAAGAAGGAACTCGAACTGGACGCCATGCGCAGCCGTGAGGAAACCAAACCCGGCCAGACCGAAGCCGATTCGCAGGAGGCGCCGGAAGACGAACTTCTCCTGCCGGACGAAGCGGAAAGTACAAAGATCCATCAGCCGCTCCGCGTCATCGATTTTCCCAACAACTTCGAGCAGCGGCTGAAAGCGGTCCCCCAAAGCGTCGCGCGCGGCGCGTTAAATATACTGGCGCGAATGGCCGGAGGAGAGGATGGAGCCTTTAGCGGCGCCGTCCGTCTCAGAGCCTGCCCGTCGGTGAGACGTCATCGCATCACCGGCTACCGGTTACTGTTTCGTTTGCTGCCGGATCGGATTCAAGTGCTCGACCTCATCCCGCGCGGCGAGCTTGAGCGGAAAATAAAAGTTCTCGCCGGTCAATACGACTAAGACAGTATCTCCCTTTTTGCGGCCATCATTCTGAATCGGGCAGGATTTAACGACAACTGCCCGACGGTCTGTGCATTTTACTTTCTTTATCCGTCAATCCGGCTTTTTACGTGCACTTCGCCGATGTTCTGTGCAATTAGGGATTTTTGCGGCTCATTTCGCGTTTATGTGTGGATTCTGCGATTTTCCCGTACCCGTTAGGATTTGCACGGAAAAAGACGAGTCCTTCAGGAACATTTGGGATTTTAAGTACAAGAGTCGGCGTTTAGACGGGAGATTATGGTTCTGTCCGTAAGAACGGCGCTTGCCACCGATATTCGAAGTTTTGGACGCAAAGATTGCGAATCGAGTGGATCATTGTGGTTTTGTAGACAAAATTTGGGAAAGATCTGACGAATCCGGCGTTTGTCCACAAAAATCGTGTGAGAAGCGCAGATTCGGCGGTTCTCATGATCAATCGCGAAACCTAGCGTGTCATCTCCACAAATAAGCGTTTCATTTCCATTCTGCCGATAAATATCGCGGATGGACGTAACATTTCGGCGGTACCCGATAAATTTTCAAATGACAGATTCCATTGTAGGGGCCCCCGTGTTCGGATCTTTTTTACGCGACCTGTAACAAATGGGGGGTCTGCGGCATCTTACCAGTGAGGAGAGATGAAAAAAGCAGCCGCGACCCAACAAAGCAGCATGAACCAGCAGAAGTTCGAGGAGCTTTTCTCCAAATACCGGGAGGTAGTCTATCGGACGGCTTACAGTGTGACCGGCAACAAGCAGGATGCGTTGGATATTCAGCAGGATATCTTTCTGCCGTTGGTCGACCAGGGAAATGCGCTGGATTCCATCTCCAATCCTGAAAGTTATCTCTGCCGGATGGCGCTGAATGAGGCGCGGCAGAAGTTTCGGACAGAAGCGGCGGAACCATTCGGATGACGAGGTGGAACTGGTCAAAGATCCGGCCAGCGATCGTAGCGCGGGCGAGAAGGACATGCAGGAAAGATTGCTTGGAGCGCTGTCACAACTCGATCCGGCGTACCACGAAATGCTGATTTTATGGTCCGTTCACGGCTACACCGATGCGCAGATTGCGGAAATGTCAGGCAAAACACGGGGAGCGGTCGCCGTGACCATGCATCGTGCTCGACAGCGGCTGAAAGAACTATTGGGCGGTGGATCCAAAGACGGAGCAAAACAATGAAACGCGACGACATGGACATTGACGAGATCTTGAAACACTACCTGCCGCGCGCATCTCAGGAAGAGGTGGACGAAGCAAGCGAAATCGTGCTGAGCAGAATCCGGTCGATGCGATTCCAACCCGCGAATGCGTTACTCAAGGCGGTTAAAAAGCCGCCAAAAGCCGAATGGCTCAACGACATCCATCTGGCTGTACTGATAGCGGTCGAACAACTTCAGGGTCAAGGGCGGCCGGCAACCATTACTCAGAGGGTTGAGGAATTACTGGAGGTATCTAAAGCGCCCGGCAGCGCCGTTCTTGCGTTACTGCGCATGATGGAGCGCTCAGGCCTGGTTTCTTCCTCACCGATCAATCCTCAGGAACCGGATATTGTGGACAAACGATATTTCAAAATTACCCCATCCGGACGAAAAACGATTGCCAAGGCATTGGCGGTCCGGAGAGGCCGCGTCACGAACCCGCTGAAAGGTCTCGCATAGTGTGTGCTCCTAAGGATTCGGGAGAAAGTCTCACCGGCCCGCCTTCTTCCGATGTTGTGTCGTGAAGGGCTGGAATTTGAACACTGAAAGTTGAAAACGTATGACAACCAAAGTAAAGAAGCTCAAAGCGTTGCTGGGTTTCCACGGAACATCGGATGCCGATCTGCTCAAACAGCTCCACTCTGTACATGAGGGCATGAACGGTAATCCGAAGTTCCCTGCTCCACCGGTCGATATGACCATCTTCAAGTCGGGTATCGACCTGTTCAACACCCTGGTTACGGACGCGGAGGATGGCGGCAGGAAAGCCAAATCCGCGAAAAACAAGCAGCGTGAGGTGATGATTAAGCAGGTCACGCTCCTCGGCCACTATGTCGAGGCAGCGTGTGACGACGATCTCGCGACTTTCAATACCAGCGGTTTCGTCGCAGCTCCGACCTCGCGTACGCCTCCGGAACCATTGCCTCCTGCGTCCATTGAATGGATCGACCGTGGCCCGGCCGCCGGACAAGTCGTGGTCAAGGTCAAAGGTCTTCCAAAAGCCATTAGCTACGACTTGCATTACGGGGTTGTGGCGAATGCCGGTACGCCGCCCGCTGCATGGACGACTCTCACGCTCCCTGGTTCAAAAAAGGTGACAATCTCCAATCTCACGCCAGGCGCCACCTATGCATTTGAAGTCCGTGCGATGGGCCGTTTGGGTTACACCAATTGGAGTGACCCGATGACGTTCATCTGCGGTTAGCTTAGCCGGCGGGGAGGGGATACTTCTCCCCTCCTCAGCAGGGCTTTGCACAAAAAATACATCGTGGGCGCTCATACCTTGAGGCTGCGCGCTATCGCGCTTGCGCTTCGCGGAGCGCCCCCAGGAAGTTTCTTAGGAGTTGCGACCCCCAAGCTGTAGGGGCGGTCTATTCAGCTTATTGAAATGGCCGTCCCTCCTGCTTGGCGACATCGATGGCGTGTTGTTTGACCCGTTCGGCGTGTTGAAGCAGAAACCTTTTCAGTTTGTGCGCCCGAAAACGCCCCTGCACCTGCACCCCGAAAGATACTATCCTCACGCCCGGATTCGGGTATTCCATCACTTCAGTCCCGAAATTCCCGGATCGGCCAGGGAGGGAAAACCGCGTTCATTTTTCCTATGCTTCGCAAGAGACTTGAGGTCGGGACTTCGCCGGTGAAGATTCTAAGCGCCTTGTTCCGAGATATAGGGCCGTTGAAAAAGACACGACTCACAATTGCATTCTTCTGCGAAGCCAAATTGGCCAAATGAACCTGGCAAGCGAAGATTTCCGTTTGTGGATTACAAGCAAGCGACAAGCGCCCTTTGTGGGTCATATTTTGCAGTTTCAGGGGAGGGCGGACCTTTTCTGTCCCGGATGACGCCTATACGTAGAGTCAGGCCCTTTGCTTGCATCTGAGTAAAGGAAGATTTGTGTCAAAACGATCAACCTCGGTCCCGAATCGATCGATCCAGGGATCATATATGAAGTCAACATCTTCCCCGTTGCCCATTGCGGACAACACACCCGAAGCTTTGGCGGCGCTTCAAGCAGCCAACGTTCGATACCGGCAGGAACCATGGCCTGCGCCCTTCGATACAACTACTCACACGTTGCATCTCGGCGATGCAAGAGACCTCTCTTGGATTCCGGATCAATCAGTTCATCTAGTCGTGACTTCCCCCCCGTATTGGACGCTCAAGGAATACAACCACACGGCAGGACAAATGGGACACATCGAGGATTACGAGCATTTCCTGGATGAACTCGACAAAGTTTGGGCTGAATGCCGTCGCGTGCTCGTACACGGTGGCCGAATCTGTTGCGTAGTTGGAGATGTGTGCATTCCGCGTAAAAAGGCTGGGCGTCATCTCATTATGCCGCTTCACGCCGATATTCAGGTTCGCGCTCGGTCTCTCGATTTGGACTGTCTCACGCCAATTCTTTGGCACAAGATCGCTAATGGTGTAACGGAGTCGGAAGGCAACGGCGCGGGATTCTACGGGAAACCGTATCAGCCTGGTGCCGTAGTTAAGAACGATCTCGAATACATTCTTTTTCTGCGCAAAGGTAGCGGTTATCGCTCTGTCAGTCCCATTCAGAAAGCGCTGTCGATGCTCACGAAAGCAGAAATGCAATCGTGGTTTCTCTCGTTTTGGACGGATATCAAAGGCGCATCGACGCGTTCCGGACACCCTGCTCCGTTCCCGGTCGAACTCGCTGAACGCTTGATCCAAATGTTCTCATTCGCCGGCGATACCGTACTCGATCCTTTCATCGGTACAGGGTCGACGGGGGTTGCAGCCGTGAACTGCGGAAGAAACTCAATCGGCAACGAAATCGATCCTGATTATCTTCGGATGTCGAAGAGTCGCCTCGCGGCAGCGATGGCAAAGCTGAAGCTCGTCGGCCCCGTGAATCCGAGGCTGGCATCCTCAGAGGACACACCAGAATTTAATGAGCCGGAGTTCGCCGAAATATCGTCTACTTGAAAGATTTCGAAACGTTTTTGAAGGAACTCGGTACAAGCACCGAGACTCGTCGATCGGCGACTCTATCGCAATTGAATTGTATGAGGATCTTCACAATCTCCATAAGTCCCAGAAACTCATTTCCCGTATCGAGAATCACGAACGAGTAATAAACGTTCAAAACGTGCGGCAAGGCGTGAAGGCCCGTCGCGGTGACGGAACGTTTGGTGAACTCATTCCCGGAGAGGACGCACTTGCTCTGCCTGGTTTCAAGGTGGCACGTGGTCGAATAGCGACTGTTGAAATTGGGGTTGAGGTCAAGATTCTTGCCAAGGCGATGATCAAACAGATCGACCGAGTCATGACCGATCTCGGGAATCAGATCCAGCATTTCAAGCGCAAGGGCGGCAGTCCAATATGTGTCGCTGTCGTCGGTATCAATTGGTCTCCGAGTTACACCAGCTTTGAGGGAGACCGCTCGTGGCCGACAGACGGAAAGAAATACGCTCATCCGATTCAAGAGGCTGCACAAGCGGAGTCAAGACTTCGAGAGGAAATTGCGGGCAAATTCGACGAGTTTCTTGTTTTGCGTTTCCGCGCGACAAATTCCGGTGCGTTTCCGTTCGAGTGGATTGATTATCGCGAAACTTTCAGAGATTACGGCGCGATCTTGACACGGATTAGTCGCGAATATGAAAAACGGTTTTAAACTTGCCTTGCTTCCAGCGGACTCATGTTGAGTGGGTCGGGCCCATCAACATGAGGCGAAGACCAAACATGGCCTCGGCCCCTCGACACTTCGTTTTGAGTGGTGACAGTATCAAACTGAAGTGTCCATTACTTTTCGATTTGATCCTTACCAGTCCGCCTTTTTTTCATCCCGCAAAAACAAATCCAAAGCACGGCTATACGCCTCCGACTCGTCGCGCTTGTTTTGACTATTCTCAGACAGTAGGGCGGGCAGTCACGTTGGCGCCTGGGTAAATTACCAGACCTCCAAAGCGAAGTGGCGATAGGTCCGCAGCAGTTCGTAGTGTGCTCGATTCGACGTTATGACCCGGGCGCCATGCGATCGGGCTGTTAGTGCTATGAGGGCGTCGAAGTGGAGGTCGCGGAGCTTGTCGGGAGTAAAGCCATGCGTCTTGTATATCTTTCCCAGGATCTGGCCGGATTCCTGCCAATTGCGCTCGGTAGGGGCCAGAATCGGGTGATTCCTGGCCAGAGCCCGGAGGAATCTTTGTTCCCCAGCTTTCGTCGCGCCCCGCCATAATTCCGCGAGCACGACAGCCGATGTTCGAATGATGCCGGTTAGTGACCGAATCCACTCCTCATGACACGCCGTGCGCAAATGATCGATGAAGATAGACGTATCAATGATGACGAGGTTTCCCATCATGACCCTCAAACGAGAGCTTCCCAGCGTCTCGTTTCATCATCTTCTTGAACCGCATCAGCGCCACCACTTCCTTCAGCGCAATATGCACGGCCTCGGTCCGCGACTTTACGCCAAGGATTTTCGCAGCTTCGTCTGCCAAATCAATGTCCAGCCTAATTGATGTCATCGTTACGGCCATTTGCCCTCCATGTTTCTGTATATATAATTTAGCGCATCGTATATACGGCATCAATCGCCGGACATAGGAGAAATGAGCGCGATTTTCTCTTCCTGGCCGACGCGGGTTTCTCTTCCCGGCCGATTCAGGAATTTGGGGAAGAGCGTGATGGAAGACCCGGTTCGGCGTGCACGGGCGTTTTGCTGCGCCGTACCGAAATCAGGGACAGACAGACCACGTTTTTCCGCAATGAGGCCTCGCGGGACCAGAAACGTGGTCTGTCCTGTTTAGCCTTTGAGGACCAGAAGGCCCTTCAGATAGTCGGCCTCCGGGAATTCGAGCGCCACCGGATGGTCGCGGCGCTGTAGCGCTCGACGATCTTCGCGCGCACGCCGGCGTCGAGCGCGGCGCCGGCAACGATCGACTGGAAGAGCGCCGCGTCCACGCCGCCCGAGCAGGAAAAGGTCGCTAACAGCCCGCCCGGGCGCAGCAGCTTGAGCGCGAGCAGGTTGATGTCCTTGTACGCGCGCGCCGCGTTCTTCGCCTGCGCGGCGGTCGGCGCGAACTTTGGCGGGTCGAGCACCACGAGGTCGAACTGCGCGGCGCGATCGCGCAGCGCGCGCAGATGGGTAAAGGCGTCCGCGTGCACGAACTCGACCCGGGAGGCATCGAGGGCGTTGGCCGCCAGGTTCTCGCGCGCCACTTCGAGCGACGGCGCCGAGCTCTCGACCGCGACGATGCGCGTCGCCCCGCCGGCGAGCGCGTTGATGGCGAAGCCGCCGGTGTAGCAGAAGCCGTCGAGCACTTCGCGGCCACCGGCAAGCGCGCGCACCTGCTGGCGGTTCTCGCGCTGGTCGAGGAAGAAGCCGGTCTTCTGCCCCTGCTCGACGTCGACCTTGAAGTTGAGACCGTACTCGATGATCGGGCAGCGCGAGGCGGCGCGGTTGCCGCGCACGAAGCCGGCGCGCGCCTCGAGGCCTTCGAGCTTGCGCGTCTCGGAATCCGAGCGCTCGTAGATCGCCGAGCAGCCGGTGAGCTCAACGAGCGCATCGAGGATCGGCTCGCGCCAGCGTTCCACCCCGGCGGCGAGGAACTGCACGACCAGCGCGTGGGCGTAGCGGTCGACCACCAGGCCCGGCAGGCCGTCGGACTCGGCATGCACGAGGCGCAGTGCATTGCCGTGCTTCGCGGCGGGCAGCGCTTCGCGCAGCGCCAGCGCCTGCATGAGGCGCTGGCGGAAAAAGGCGGCGTCGACCTCCTCGGCCGGCTCGAAGGTCCAGACGCGCGCCCGGATCTGCGAGTCGGGACTGTAGGCGGCGCGGGCGAGCGTCTTGCCGTGCGCGTCGCGCACCTCGACGGTATCGCCGCGCTGCGGCTTGCCGCTCACGCGCTCCACCGCGCCGGAAAAGATCCACGGATGGCGGCGCTTGAGCGACTTCTCGCGCCCGGTCTTCAGCAGCAACTGCATCATTTCTTGCGGGCGCGCGGAAAAATCGGCTCTTGAATCCTCCGGGCCCCGGCGGCCCGATCACCCCAAAGTTTACATAACATGTTACAGCCCAACCCACGTATGGATCATCGACCTAGATAAAAAAGGAAAGCGTTTACGGCGCGGTTGGTCTAAATCCTCCGCGCGCCGGGCCACAGCCGCTCAGAAGTTGACTTATCGGTTCGGCAGAGTCTCGAACGATTTTCCCTTGCGTGTGCGAAATGTTACAAAACCGCGACGGTCCAATGTGACGATCCTGTTCGTGCCAATCTCGTCGCCAAGCAGAATGAGAGTGGCATCCGCAAAGTCCATAGGCGTATCGAAGTACTTCTCCATAAGCGAGACGGCTGAAAGAAGTTGTTGTACTTGGGTGCATTCGAAGATATGCAATCCTACAGCCTGAACAAACTCCGCAAGGCGTCTTGGACCATTACGATCGTCCTTCAAAAGATGCATTGACTCGGTTATCACGGCGCTCGTTGTGCAGAGTGTGCCGGTGAAATCATCGAGGACTGCGGCAACCTTTTTGTGTTCCTTGTCCGCATTGTCGAGATACGCAACAAGCGGTCCGGTATCGATCAGTAGAGGTTTCAGCGCCAATTTCGCTTCCTAAGATGTCTACCCCACGCATCCTTTGGTTTCGGCAATCGCACACTGCCCTTCAGGTGGCCGGCTCTTTCCGAGATTGGTACTTCCGAGAGTGCTTGTGCGAGAAGATCACGGACCAAGGCGGATCGTGTCTTACCAACAGTTTTAGCCCGCCGCGTCAGAGCTTCATCCTGTTCCCGATCTAAACGAATCGTGATTGTCTTCTCCATCGTCGGTCACTGTAACACACTTCGTAAGGCATTATGTATTCGGCCGACCAGCGGTGTGGCGAGGAATACAGTCGGTTTTCCTGGTTTCCAGCCCGTCGCTTCAAGTCCGAGTCAGACCAACAGAAGACGCATCGGTTGCAGCGTTCGAGTAAAGGGATTGAAGACCAGACCCAGCATCTCCAATGTCACCACGCCGAGCAGGGCTTCGTCGCCGGGTTCTCCCAAGATCACGGGGCTATGGCCCTCGCCGACATCCAGGGCGATATGGCATTCCGAAACCTGCCGTTCCATCTTGCTGCCGTCGGCGAGAGAAAAAGTAGCGGTTCGCTTGGGGAGCAGGCCGATCGCCTGCCACACATCCACTGGCAGGAGTGTATAGGTTGCGCCGCTGTCGACAAGAAAGTCCAAGGTGCGCTGACCCTTTGGGCCAGTCACAATTCCTGAAATGTACGTGATTCCCATGGGTGATCCAATTTTAACAGTTGCGGGGCACAAGGGCGAGGCAGGAGCCACTCTAACCATGGGACGCTGCGACTTCAAGGTGGAGAATCACACGTCTGCAGCCAACCAAGCGGCTCCGTTTTTCAACGGTTCCCTCCGCGTGTTAACCAGCAAGTATTTCACGGAAAAAAAACGGCCCTCTCGCGAGGGCCGGACCGAACTGAGGAGTGACGACAAACTGAACTAGTCCATCCAGGCAGAACCGTTCCAGTACCACTTTTTCAATCGGCCTGCCGGAGAAATCGATAGGGCAGCCCACCCCGTCTTTCGGGCGGGACGCGTATCGACAAGACTTCCAGCAACGAAAATCCCTTTCGCTGATTCCGAGCCGCGTTGTGTTTATCCCCTGCCATACTTTTTCCCAAATTCGTATCGGCAAGATTCCTCTTTGGGATTAACAGAAAATGCAGACGTGCCTGTGAGGTGGGCTATGGCTAGGTATTTGTAGCAGTTAGGCAAACGGCAATGCGTTCGAGATTTTCCCTCTATTGTCGTAAGAAACCGATCAGCTCCCGGTGCACGATATCCGGCTGTTCCCATTGCGGCAGGTGGCCCGAACCCTCTACCGGCACGAGCCGTCCGTTTGGCAGGCTTTCCATCAAAAATTCGCTCTCGTCGAAGGGCACGGTCTTATCTTGTTTTCCCCAGATGACCAGCACCGGCCGCGGGTGTTCGCCGACGCGCCTGAGTTGATCGCTCTGGTCTACTTCGGCATTGCTTCTGATTTCCAGAAGGCGTGACCTGCGAAACCCTTTGAACTGCATTTGTTCCTGATAGCGTTTCGGCCAGTCTGGAAATCGCTCGGGATGGAGAAAATCCGACATCTGATCGTCTGCCCAAAACCTCTCGTCGAGAAGAACGGTCAGATAGCCCCAGACCGGCGGCACATGTTCCAGCAAAGATAATGGATAGGGCCTGCGAATCGAAGGATCGAAATAAATCAATGACCGAACGCGATTGGGATATTTGTCTGCAAAGCTCGTGATAAAAGAACCTCCAAACGAGATTCCGGTGAGATCGACGGGTCCGGTAAGACCCAGGGATTTCAGAAGCTCGTCGAGTTGCCGCACATACATGTCATCGTTGAAAGGAATCGAGGGACGGTCCGAGTATCCGCGCCCGTAATAGTCGTAACGGAGCACGCGGAATCCTGCGCTCGTCAGTGCATTGAAAGTCGGATCCCAAATGTAGTACGGAACGCTGAACCCGGCCGCCAGCACGACAACGCGTCCGTCCCCGCTCGCCGGCCCGCCAAGTTCGTAATGGGTGTAGCCGTCGCTGAGCAACGCAAATGCTCCCGGGGTGGCAGCCCGGGCGGCGGGATCGAGGTTTCGTTTTTCCGGATCTGCTAGGACATATAGGGCCCAGAAAAGCACGATCAGAGCAGCGATCGCCGCGGTTAACCAGATTGGCCGGCGGCTCGACTTCATGTAGAATGCTCACAACCCAGCAAAGGAGAATTTGCACCATGCCGAGCTCCAAAAAAGGTTCTCTTAATCGCCGCCGATTCCTGAAAGGCGCTGCAGCCGGAGCCGCCGCACTGGTCGGGCCTGCTGTTGGTCCGGGTGTCCCGCTGGCGGAGACTGCACCTGCCGCGCAAGCGGCGCAGGCACGGGCCGTAACGCCGCTGCCTGGTCCCGGCTTGGTCGCTGCAGAAACCAGTCCGCCTGCGCCTCGCGTGGATGTGTATACCACGGATCGGCCGGGCTCCGACTTCATGCTGGACGTTCTCAAGTCGCTCGGCTTTGAGTACGCCGCCGCCAATCCCGGATCGACATTCCGCGCGCTGCACGAATCGATTATCAACTATGGCGGCAACAAAGCCCCGGAGTTGCTCACGTGCTGTCATGAAGAGTCTTCCGCCGCAATGGCTCACGGGTACGCCAAGATCGAAGGCAAACCCATGATGATCATGGCCCACGGCACCGTGGGATTACAGCACGCCTCGATGGCGATCTACAACGCTTATGCGGATCGCGTTCCCGTATACATCGTCCTCGGCAACATTGCCGACGGCATGTGGCGCAGGAGCGATGTCGAGTGGACGCATGCCGTTCAGGACCCCGCCGCTATGGTCCGCGACTATACCAAATGGGATGATTCCCCGATTTCGCTCCGGCAATTTGCCGAATCGGCGGTCCGCGCTTACAAGATCGCGACCACTCCGCCGATGGGGCCCGTGGTTATCACTGCCGACGGGATCCTTCAGGAAGAACCGGTGTCCGAGGAAGATCGCAGGCGCTTGCACGTGCCGAAACTTTCGCAAACCACGCCGCCGGCCGGCGACGCGGCTGCGGTTGCGGACATCGCAAAGATCCTGGTCGCGGCCGAAAACCCGCTCATCGTAACGGGCCGTTCGGCGCGTACGCCAAAAGGCCTGCAGCTGCTGGTCGAACTAGCGGAATTGCTTCAGGCGCCTGTGATGGACCGGCGGCAGCGCATGAATTTCCCCACGCGCCATCCGTTGTATGGTAGCGGAAGTCTCGCAACCGCCGACGTCGTTTTGGCTCTCGAAGTTCCGGACTTCTGGAATGTGACGCACGAACAAACACCGCTGAACCGCATGGGCATGGAGATCCGGCCTCTTACCAAGCAAGGCGCGAAACTGATCACCATTTCTTCAATGGATCTGATCATGAAGAGCAACTATCAGGATTTCGGACAGTACAATGAAGCCGACATCGCCGTCGCCGGGGATGCCGAAGCCACACTGCCTTCCCTTATTGAAGCCTGCAAGCGGTTGATCACTCCGGAACGCAAAAGAGTTTTCGAGCAGCGCGGCGCACGATTGACGGAAGCGGCGAAGCGGATTCATGAGCAGGATCTGCAGCAAGCCGCCTGGGGCTGGGACTCCAGTCCGATCACGACAGCACGGATGTCGGCGGAGTTGTGGAACATCATCAAGAATGAAGATTGGTCATTGGTTTCCGACGTTGTCTTCCAAAGCTGGTGGCCGACGCGGCTGTGGAATTTCACGAAACACTATCAGTTCATCGGCGGTCACGGCGCCTACGGTATCGGATATGGCGCGCCGGCGGCTGTCGGCGCCGCTCTGGCGAACCGCAAATACGGCCGTTTGACAGTCAACATCCAATCCGATGGCGACCTGAATTATGCTCCCAGCGTTTTGTGGACCGCCGTGCATCATCGCATCCCGCTTCTGTCGGTCATGCACAACAATCGCGCCTACCACCAGGAGCGCATGTTTGTTGCGGACATGGCGGCGCGAGCTCAGCGCGATGTGAGCCGCGTGGATATTGGCAATGCAATAACAAACCCCAATATCGATTACGCCACGATGGCCAAGGCTTACGGGATGTTCAGCGTCGGGCCGATCGAGAACCCGACAGACCTCGGGCCTGCACTCAAGAGAGCGATTGATGTCGTGAAGCGGGGCGAACCGGCTCTGGTCGATGTCGTTTCTCAGCCGAGGTAACTCATGAAGAAGCTCTTCTACGCGATGGTGATCGTTGCGGGCCTGCCTGTATGGGGTTTCGGGCAGGTGGGGCAAGTGGGGCAGGTGGGGCAAGTCAGCGGCAACGCTGAAGAAGGCAAGCGCCTCTTCATGAAAAACAACTGCTACTACTGCCACGGCACATCCGGACAGGGCGGGCGCGACGGTGCTCGCATCGCGCAGACGGCGCTGAACCTTCAGGGCTTGACACGCTATGTCCGCCAGCCCGCCGGGGGCATGCCTGCCTTCACCGAGAAGATCCTCTCGGACCGGGAATTGACGGACATTTATGCTTACTTGAAATCTTTGCCGGCGGCGAAAGCACCGAAGGACATTCCTTTACTGAACGAGATCCGCTAGCCGCGAAGCGCGATAGCGCGCAGCCTCAATGGCGATAGCGCGCAGCCTCAAGAAAAGGTGAGGGCTCAGTTCTCTACAAATCTTGACGCGAGCGGACTCCCATCCAGTTCCTCCGCTCTCTCAATCTTAATCAGCACACCAAAGCCCTTCTTCTCCGGATCGCGCTCCTTCTCCGGCTGGATCAGGCGGTTCCATATCTCCTCATATACCGGGCCCGACTTGTGAAGCTCTGCAATACCGTAAAAGCGGGCAATGCCTCCCTTCGGCAGGAGGCCGATCTCGCGAAGCTGAGGTTTCCTGAAAAAGACCGTAACTTTCGTTCCATCCTTCAGGTTCTGGTTCGTAGTTCCCTTGCCTCGTTCCCACAATGCCAGATGCTCGTCATCGAAAACCATCGTGCTGCCCCGCGGAGTGACTTGAGCAAACCCGTCGGGCAGCGCCGTCGCCACCAGGCATACGTTTATGGGAAAAGCAGTGTTGATGTGTTCGTGCAGGACTCTGGGTATTTTGGCCAAGTTAAATCCTCGTCACTACTGAGCGGTGTATAGGCGGTCATCGTAGGGCGCGCCCAACATCGGCGCCAACACCTCGCGAAATTGGCGGGTGTGCTGCTTTGTTTCGTGCGCGTCGAAGGCGTTTCGATCTTTCCATACAGCCAGGACCGTGAAGTGGTTTGTACGCGGCGCCGTCTGTTGGAAGACGTCGTAGCGCACATTGCCGTCGTCTTTCCGGCTTTCCTCAGCCAGGCGTTTGAGCAAGACCTCGGTTTCGTTTTTGCTTTGTGGGGGCACGTCGACATGCGTGACCACGGACACAGTCCCGCGGCTAGCCGCCAGCGGCCGGGGATCCACCGCCAAACCCTGATGCACGCGTTGGTCGTAAGGGCTGTTGTGAATCGCCTTGAGTCTGGATCGAAACTGAGCCGTGTGCCCGGCCTTTTCATGCGCGTCGAAGGACGCCTGGTCCTTCCAGAATTCCGCAATCACGTAGCGGCTCGGCCGTCCTATCTCCTGAGCGAAATCTGTACCCAAATTCCCCTTCTCCGCCCGCGTCGCTTCGCGGTATTGCCTGACGAGCGTCATACCTTCATTCGTCGAATTCACTTGAACGTCGATATACGTCGCAACGTAAAACGAACTGCTCGTTTGCGCTGGCGGAGCAGTCTGCTCAGACATCATCATTAAAAACGCGAGCATGAATAGCATGCTCTCCCTCCCTTTCGAAATTTCTTTCCGCACACATATGAGCGCAATCTTAGGCCGGAGCAAAGGGAAAATGAACAGATTACATGAAGGGCCTTGTTGTACGCTGGCAACTACTGTTTGACTGCGCCTGCTGTAAGACCCGCAATAATCCATCGCTGAAAGACGATGACCACGATGATTAACGGGACGGCGCTGGCAATGACGCCTGCCGCAATCAGTCCATACGGGATCTCCTCGGCGAAAGCACCGCTTAACGTCGCGACGCCCTGCGTGACCGTCTTCTGTGATTCGATCGTGATGAAGGTCAGAGCAAACATGAATTCGTTCCAGGCGAAAATGAACACGAGAATTCCCGCAGTGATCAGTGCCGGCGTCACCAGCGGCAGTACAATCATTCGAAACATCTGGAATCGGGTGAGGCCGTCAATCTCCGCGGCCTCCTCCAAGTCCAGTGGAATCTGCTGAAACGATCCCGTCAGAAGCCAGATCGCAAACGGGATGTTCAACGCAGAGTACGGCAGTATCAGTCCCCAGAGATGATTGACGAGGCCCAGTGCCTGAATGATTTCGTAGTCGGGGAAAACGTATACGATCGGCGGAAAGAAGGCGACAACCAGCAGGCTCAGCCGGATTGCCGACCGCCATCTGCCGCGGCCTCGAGCGAGCCGGTACGCAGCGAGTGATGCAACAGCTACACAGATGAGGCTCGACAGTGTGGAGACCGTCAAACTGTTGATGCAGTACCGGAGAAACGGCCGCTTTGTGAAGAGGGCCTGGTAGTTCGACAACGTCACTTCATGTGGGAAGAGTGTCGGTGGGGAAAGGTTCAGCTCTGATGTGGACTTCACGGACGACATGAGATGCAAAACCAGCGGCGCCGCCGCCAGGATGCACCCCACTACGATGAGCAGCCTAGAAAGTCCGCTCATATTTGCTCACCAGCGCGGTGTAGAGACCGCCTGCCGCAGCCGATAGAATTGCGACCGTGGTGACTGCCAGCGCAGCGCCGTAGCCGAAATCGAGATACCGCATGTACGTTCGATAGGTGTAAATCGACACGGTTTCAGTTGCTCCGCCGGGCCCGCCGCCTGTCATGACCCATACAAGATCGAAGATCGCAAAAGCCTGTACGGCGCGGAACATCAACGCGACAAAGCTGAATGGCATCAGATGCGGCCAGGTCACGTAGCGAAACTTCGCCCATGCTCCGCCTCCGTCGATTTCAATCGCATCGTAAAGATCGCGGGGAATGTTCTGAAGGCCGGCAAGCAGGATGACAAACACGAATGGAGCGGTTTTCCATACATCCGTGGCGATGATCGCGATCATTGCAGAAGCGGGCGTCGCCAGCCAGCCGATCGGCGTCTGCGTCACGCCACTGTGCAAGAGAAACGCGTTCAAAGCGCCGTATTGATCATTCAGGACCCAGGCCCAAAGCACCGCCGTGACTGCTGTAGGTAATGTCCAGGGTACCAGCAAAATGGCGCGAACTGCGTTTCGCCCACCTCGAATTGATGTCACGGAGATTGCGAGCGCCAGGCCAATGACAAACTCGGCCAGCACGGACACGATGGTGAAAACGAGTGTCGTCCAGAGACTTGCGTGGAATCTGGAGTCGGTGACGATTCGCGCAAAGTTGTCGATTCCCGCAAACTCCGTACGGAATCCTGTTGCCAGACTTCTGCGAGCGAAGCTCAGAAGGATCGTGCGCAATATGGGATAGAACACAATCCCGGACAGGAGCAGCGCCGCGGGAAGAAACCAGAGGAAGCTGCCGGCTTCTAAACGATGCGTTTTCACCTTACGTCCCCAAGGAGCGCGCGGGTCTCGCGGGTTGCTTTTAAAAGAGCGGTCTTGGAAGTCACGCGTCCCGTCAATGCGGCGCTCAGCCATCGCTGCAGGATGTCGGAGGCCTGGGCGTACTCGGCTATCTCCGGCCGCACGCGCGCTGATTTCAATATTGGCGCAAATTCGGGCGGTACGAGACGTTTGCGGGCCGGAATCCTTCCTAGACGCAGCTGAATTCTCGACAGCTGCTCCGGCCGTGTCAGGAACTCGACGAGTTGCCGGGCCGCATCCGGGTTTTGAGTGAATCTCGAGATTGCAAATCCCCATCCACCCAGCGTCGAAGCGCTGGAATGACCGGGCGCATGAACAACCGGCGCCACTCCAGCGCGGCCGTCCTTTCTCAAAGTCTGCTCCAGGAGTGTCCAGACGTAAGGCCAGTTGCGGAGAAAAACGCTCCGGTCATTCTGAAACAGGAGCCGCGTTTCTTCCTCTGCGTAAGTAGTGACGGCCGGCGGCGAAATTGTGCCGATGGCTTTGCGCAGGAACTCGAGGGCCTCGAGAGCTTCAGGACTATCTAGAAAGACCCTGCGCGTCTCGCCATCGATCCAGTCGCCTCCGAATCCCCAGAGCGTCTCGAGATAGACCGTGACGAGACCTTCATATTGCTTTCCCTGCCACAGGAATCCGTATCGATCTTGGGTCTTCAGCCGCTCGGACAAATCCGCGAGTTGATCGAAGGTCGCAGGCGGTTGTGGTACGAGATCCTTGCGATAATAAAGAACGCCCGCATCCGTATAGGCAGGAACGCGGTACAGCCTGCCGTGATACATGCCGGCCTCGAGATCGGCCGGGAGGTAGTCTTCCCTGTCGGCAGGCGAAACGAGTCCGGTCAAATCCATCAGCCAGCCTGCAGCGGCGAACTTCGGAATCCAGATTACATCTGCGTAGACAATGTCGTAGGCCGCATCGCCTGAAAGAAATGAACTGGAATACATCTCCTCGCGCGCGTCGGTGGCCGGCGGGCCTTCGACCAGTCGGACGCGCACGTTCGGATGCTTTTTTTGAAAATCATCGAGCAGTTCCCGCCAGACGCCCGTTCCATCCGGCTCCATCAGCCAGGACAAGTCGGCGGGGCGGCGGTCCGGGCTCCGCAGACTAAGAGCAACGAGTCCGCCGATTGCGAGGATGATCGATGCTCGAACCAGAATTCTTTTCGAAGACATGAATATCCCTAACGTCGACGGCGATGTTTGCCGCTCCGCCTGCGGGCGGTTGCGAGGCCAGCGCCGTCAAACGAACTGCGCCAACCTGCATTCCGATGAGAAACTGGCGCCCGAGATTCTCGACCCACAAAATTGTTCCGGGGTTGGCGCCTTCCAGTCGAATGGCTTCAGGCCGGATGCCGATTTCAACGGCCCCCGAAAAATCCAGACCGGTATCGATGATTTCCGAACCCAGCCGGAAGCAGCCTTGATCGAAAACGGTTTCAAACAAATTCATCGAAGGAGAGCCAATGAACGACGCCACAAAACGATTGCCCGGACTTCCATACAGTTCTTCCGGTGTTCCCACCTGCTGCACGCGTCCCCGATCCAGAACCACGACGCGATCGGCCAGAGTCAGAGCCTCGACCTGGTCGTGCGTGACGTAGACAACCGTCGCGCGAATCCTGTGAAACAGTTCTTTCAGTTCGTGACGAACACGCTCGCGAAGCAGAGCATCCAGGTTGCTGAGAGGCTCGTCGAAGAGAAATGCTCGGGGATTTCGGATCAGGGCGCGTCCAACCGCCACGCGCTGACGCTCTCCCCCGCTCAATTGCCGGGGTTTCTTGTTCAGTAGTCCTTCAATCTCGAGCGCTCGTGCGGTTTCATAAACGCGGTGCTCGATCTCCGCCTGCGGCACGCGTTTCACGCGAAGATTCAGCGCGAGGTTTTCATAGCAAGTCAGGTGCGGATAAAGCGCGTAGGACTGAAACACCATAGCGATGTTTCGGGAGCGCGTCGGTACATGGTTGACAATCTGCTCGTCGATCCAGACGTTACCTGAAGTCGGCTGCTCCAGGCCGGCGATGATGCGCAGCAAAGTCGATTTGCCGCAACCCGATGGGCCTACCACCGTGACGGTCTCGCAGTCATGAATGTGCAGAGACACGTCGTCGAGTGCCTTGAACGTTCCGAAATCCCGGCTCACATGATCGATTCGAATTGCAGGCATGGGTTCACTAAAATCGTAGCTTAATTTCCAACTTTCCGAGCCCTGGCCAGAATTTCTTATGCAGACTCAGTCCCGATGCGGGACATTTTTTCGGCAAGGCGCATGGTGGCGATTTTACAGCGTGAGGATCTTCAAGGTTGGACGAGACCTCTCTGGAGGCTTTGCCCTATCGGGCTCGCGCTTCGCGCGACCCTGGCCCGGTGCCCCAGCCCACTGGCTGTCGCGCCGCCCTCTCCCAGTGGGAGAGGGACACGCAATTCCTGAATGGCGGATGTGGCTTTCTCGCTGCCGGTGTAGGTGAACTCAACGGTGGTTGCGGCGCCGGCTTTGACCGTAATCGTCTTGGTAAGTGCGCCGAAACGCTCGTGCCAGGCCTGAAGCGTGTAGGTTCCCGGCGGGACTTTATCGATTTGAAACGTGCCGGTGGTATCGGAAACCGCGAAATATGGATTCGTCACAACGCCGATATATGCGTTCATCCAATTGTGAATATCGCACTTGAGATGAAGCATGACCTCTTCGTTTTTCGCTTTCCATTGGTAGACGAGGCCCGCCGTTGGTTGTCCGACGTTGAAGCTGTTGTCCTTGCCGGACAAGCCGTGAACATTGTGCAGCAACGCATCGCTGTTTTTGATCTGCACAACCTGTCCGGCACGAACGCCAACAACGCGCGGCGTGTAAACGCACCCGCGCTGGTCAATGACGACGGGTTCGGTCGAGACGGGCGTTTGCGGGACATTTCCCTGTAGCCTCACGAACACGTTGGCCAGGCTGCCATCCACGGTGGCGACAACGTATTCCTGAAGAATGCGCTTGCCTGCGTTCATCTTCGAACACATGGGATCCATTCCCATGCGAATGAAGGGATTGCCAGGCAACTTTCCACTCAGGCGAACGTGACCTTTGATGGTGCCGGTGTTCGCCTGCGCCAGAGTCTCACTGGCGAGGGCCAGACAGATTACAACCGACAAAACAACGTGGCGCATAACGAATCGAGCCTATTGTTTCTGTTCTTGTTGCTGCAGGTTCTTCGCTTCGTTCGGATACCAGTACTTCAGATGACAGTTCTCGCAGGCTCTATCGATGCCGTCACCCGAGTTCAAGAGGCCTTCCACGTCTTTCTTCTCGATCGCCTTAAACGATTCCATCGCCGCATCGTGGAGCCCGTGCGCAAACTTGACCCAAGACGCCCGGTCCTTATCGATGAGCTCTTGGATCTGCTCGGGGTTGAGTTCGACTTTCGGATCCTCTGCCTTCTCACCCGGTTTGGCAACATGGCGGCCCGGCATCAACAACAGATTTGTACCTTCCAGTATCATCAGCGCGTGATTCCGCACGTTCTTCCATTCTTCATCCGTGCGCGGCATCTTCTCCTCCGTGCCTTTGGCGCTGACGATCGTCTCGACCGAATCCCAAACCACGTCGGACCCGGGGTCGATCATCGAATCCATGATGTCCTTGATGGTGGCCGTCGTCCGGAACTCCGGCTCCTGCTGCCCCTGCTGGGCTTGCTTGGCCGTGCAACCGGAAGTGGCCAGGATCACTACGTTCACTAAGGCAAAGAACAAATACTTTCGCATTGCAACCTTCCTGCAAAACAAGTTAATAGACCGTGCGGCGGTGAATTGTAACTCCAAATGGCACCTCGGGTATCTGAAGAATTTCTGAATTGGCTGTCAGGCACGCATTCCCCTCTTTTCGAAGCGGCTCAGAGGATGGGAATGACTCTATTTGTATTTGTAGTACGATGTCACACGTAAGCTTCAGCAGGCTCGTCTCCTGAATGGCCATGGGCAATCCCACTCACGTGCTTGTCGTTTTTTACTCGCGCTGCGGCACAACTGAGAAGCTCGCCTTAGCCGCTGCCGTCGGAGCGGTGCAGGCACGAGCCAACATTCGTTTGAGGCGCTTACCGGATGTGACGGAAGTTGCGCAATGTAGAGAAGAGATCGCTCGAATGAGGAGGGAATATGTCGCGCCGGCTGAGGGGGACCTGCTCTGGGCGGACGCCATCATTTTTCTGTTACCGACAGAGCTTGATGCTTCGTCGCCAGAGTGCGCGGTGTACCTCGATCTGCTACGACGTTTGAATAAGGCCGGCGGCCGATCGCCGGCGAGGTTCGAAAACGCCGCTCAGGCAACTAGTCACGGCCGCACTGTCGCAACTGCCCTCCGAAGTTAGCTAAGGGCAGCTCCTCTTCTCAGCCTCTCGAAATGAGAAATGACTATTGAACAAGGAGCAATGACAATTTTTCGAGAAATGTTCATCGTTCACTGTTCAATAGTCATTTCTCATTTCGAGGGGCTTATGAGGAGAGCTTTACAGGTCCCCCTCTTCTGGCGTATGGTTAGCTCACTTTAGGCTGCAATCCATATCGGAGAACAAAACCATGTTGGGAAAATCGTATCGATCGTTATCGGCTTTGGTGCCATTCGTCCTCGTATTGTCGGCACTGACGGCGGTGGTGTCGGGCCAGACCGGGCAACCAAGCACGGCAAACGGCGAGTGGCCCACTTACAACGCTGATCTGAAAGGCACAAGATACTCGCCACTCGATCAGATCAATGGATCGAATTTCAACAAGCTGGAGATTGCCTGGCGGTTTAAGACGGATAACCTGGGTCCATTCCCGGAATACAAACTGGAAGGTACGCCTCTAATGGTCAAAGGCGTTTTGTACACGACCGGTGGGACACGGCGCTCGGTCGTTGCGCTGGATGCCAAAACCGGTGAATTGATCTGGACGCACAGCTATCGTGAAGGCAAACGGGCCGCGGTGGCGCCAAGACAGTTATCGGGGCGAGGTGTCGCCTATTGGACGGACGGCAAGGTCGACGACCGAGTGTTGTACGTCACGACGGGTTACCGGCTCATTGCGCTGAACGCGAAGAACGGCGCGATGATCAACTCGTTCGGCAAAGACGGCGTCGTTGATCTGAAGGTTGGCGCCGTCAAGGGCAACAACGAGCAGATCGATCTGGAGACCGGCGAAATCGGAATTCATTCCACACCGATCGTCGTCAGGGACACGGTTATCATCGGCTCCTCGATGAGAGAAGGTGCGACCGTCCCCACGCATAACAATACGAAAGGCCTGGTGCGCGCCTTCGACGTGCGGACAGGGAAGCAGCTTTGGCGATTCAATACCATGCCCGGCCCGGGAGAATTTGGGAATGACACCTGGGAGAATGGCTCATGGGCTGTGAATGGCAACACCGGTGTTTGGACTCAATTCACAGTCGACGAAGAGCTCGGTCTGGTTTATCTCCCCGTCGAAACGCCGACATCCGATTATTTCGGCGGACACCGGCCGGGAAACAATCTCTTTGGCGAGAGCCTTGTGGCTGTTGACCTGAAGACCGGCCAGCGCAAGTGGTATTACCAGCTCGTTCATCATCCGATTTGGAATTTCGACAACTCTTCCGCGCCGATGCTGGCGGACATCAACGTCAACGGCCGCGCGATCAAGGCTGTCGCGCTGCCGCATAAGATCGGTTGGCTCTACGTCTTCGATCGCGTGACGGGCCAGCCAGTATGGCCGATTGAAGAACGTCCGGTCGAGCAATCAACCGTACCGGGCGAGAAGACGTCGCCGACGCAGCCGTTCCCGACCAAGCCGCCGGCATATTCGCGGCAATTTTTGAAAGTTCCGGACGATGTGATCGACTTCACGCCTGCGCTGCGCGAGCAAGCGCTTCAAGTGCTCGAAAAATATCATGTCGGGACATCGCCATTCACTCCGCCGATCCTCGGCAGCGTAAAAGGGCCGGTTGGGGCCGTCGGCGCGGGCACAGCGACAAATTGGCCCGGCTCGGCGTACGATCCCGAGTTGCACACTGTCTTCGCACAAGCATCCAATCTGGTAGCGGCTCGATCGCTGGTTGCCCCACCCCCGGGTTTCTCCGACATTCGTTACGTCGAAGGGATTGGCGGTGAACAGTTCCGTGTGGTGCTCGGCCCCGGCGACTGTTGTGCAGCCGATGGCACCCGAACTCAGAGACCGGAGAATACTCCGCCGCCGGCCGCCACTCCACAGGGTGGCGATCCACCTCCCGCACGCACGACCCTGAACGTTCAAGGACTGCCGATTGTGAAACCTCCATATGGCACATTAGCAGCAATTAATCTGGATCGCGGCGAAATCACGTGGCGCGTCGCGCACGGTGATACGCCGGATGTCGTTCGCAACCATCCCGCGCTCAAGGGAATCGATATTCCGAAGACAGGCCAACCCGGGGTTTCCGGCGTGGGTTTGATGGTTACGAAAACCGTTGTTGTGATGGGTGACTCTCAGATCACGGCACCCCCGGGAAGACCCCGTGGCGCAATGCTGCGAGCCTATGACAAGAAGACCGGCGAGCAAGTTGGCGCCGTCTGGATGCCCGCTCCGCAGAGCGGATCCCCGATGACCTATATGGTCGACGGCAAGCAGTACATCCTGGTCGCCGTCAGCGGCGGGGCCTATTCGGGCGAGTATCTGGCGTTTAAGCTCGGCGAGTGACGGGAACTTGGCCACAAATGTTAATTTTGGCGGTAAGCGCGACCACAGCGTCCCCAAATGTTGCGGCGACTTATCGTGCAGTAATCAGTAACAGTAAGAGGAGGATCAATATGCGTAAGATAATATTCGCGACCCTTGGAATTCTGGCGCTCGCGTCCGCAGTTGCTGCGCAGTCAAATGCCGTGCAAACAGCAGCCGACGCTCTGGGTGCAGCCCGGATCAAGACGCTTCAGTTCACAGGGTCGGGACAAAATTTTTCTGTCGGACAAAACTACACCCCGGCTGAAGCTTGGCCGCCGGTGACAGTAAAGAGCTATACCGCATCGATGAACTACGACACGGGCAGCATGCGTGTCGAATTGGTGCGCGAGATGGGTGCGGTGATGCCACGAGGCGGCGGCGGCCCATTCTTTGGCGAGCAGCGTCAGGTACAGGTCGTCAGCGGCAACTATGCGTGGAACGTTCCACCTGCTGCGGGCAATGCGCCTGCTCCGCCGCCCCAAGCCAACCCGGATTCGCAGCTCGAACGCATGCTTGCGCTGTGGGCTACGCCTCAGGGATTCGTCAAGGCAGCCATGAACAACAAGGCCACGACGAAAAATGCAAGCGGCGGAACCGAAGTATCGTTCACGGTTGGCGGCAAGTACAAGATGACGGGCATCGTCAACGCAAAAGGTCAGGTCGATAAAGTTACCACGTGGATTGACAATCCGATCGTCGGAGACATGCCCGTCGTAACGACCTACACAGGCTATAAGGATTTTGGCGGCGTCATGTTCCCGTCCCGCATTGTGCAAACCCAGGACGGCTTCCCTTCGCTGGACATCAATATTTCGAACGTGACCGCCAATCCATCCGTCGACATTGCTGCGCCCGACGCGGTTCGCAACTTTACCCCGCCGCCCGTCCGCGTGGAGACGAAGCAGATGGGCGAGGGCGTATGGTATTTGACCGGCGCCACGCACCACAGCCTCGTTGTTGAAATGAAGGATCACATCGTCGTGGTCGATGTTCCGAACAACGTTCCGCGCGCGAGCGCTGTGCTCGCGAAAGCGAAGGAACTTGTTCCGAACAAGCCGATCCGGTACGTCGTCACGTCGCATCATCACTGGGATCACCTTGGCGGAATTCGGATGGCGATGAATGAAGGCGCCACCATCGTGACGCACCAAACCAACAAAGCGTTCCTCGAGCGCGTCGCGAAAACACCGCATACGATCAATCCGGATCCTTTGGCTACATCGAAGAAAGGCGTCAAGATCCAAGCGGTGGCGGATAAGGGCGTACTCACGGACGGCAACCGGACGATCGAACTGCATCTCCTGAAGGGTTATGAGCACACGGGTGACATGCTCGTCGTGTACCTGCCCAAGGAAAAGCTGCTGGCTGAGCCGGATGCGTTTACACCTCCCGCACAGGCGGGCGCTCCGCTGATCCCGCCGGCCCGACCGTTCGCAAAGACGCTCTACGACAACATTCAGCGGCTGAAGCTCGACGTGCAGGTGATTGCCCCGTTCCACGGCAATCGCACCACCGACGTCGCCGAGTTGTCCAAAGCAGCAGCAACCAGCTCGAACTAGGCGCGGCGCCCATTCCCCTCCTCGCAGAGGAGGGGAATACTCTAGTGAAACTATTCCCATTACATTGACACCATCCTCGACGCTCTGCTGTAATTGCTCCTCTATGAGAATCCGGAAGTCGTTCTCCGTCTTTTTGCTCCTTCTGTGCGGCCCGGCCGC
>Ga0209157_1000355_pt1 | contig 39635 bp, 32 predicted proteins | sample GraSoiAngelo_135_FD_185892 | JGI IMG/M metagenome (GOLD analysis project Ga0209157, IMG submission 185892) | Grasslands soil microbial communities from the Angelo Coastal Reserve, California, USA - 14_0929_05_40cm (SPAdes) (version 2) | ecosystem: Environmental > Terrestrial > Soil > Grasslands ...
AGGCGGTCGAGGACGAGATCCAGAAGACGCCGTACAACAAGGCGACCCAGCATCACATCGGGCGGCTGAAGGCGAAGCTGGCGCGGCTCAAGGACGAACAGGAGACGCGGCGCCTCAAGGGGGGCGGGGGCGGACCAAGCTATGCGGTCAAGAAGAGCGGGAACGCGACGGTCGGCCTCGTCGGCTTCCCGAGCGTCGGCAAGTCGACCCTGCTGAATCAGATCACGGACGCGACGAGCGAGGTCGCCGCGTACGACTTCACCACGCTGGACGTCATCCCCGGCCTCATGGAGCACCGCGGGGCGAAGATCCAGGTGCTCGACATGCCCGGTCTCATCCGGGGCGCCTCGAAAGGCCGCGGGCGCGGGAAGGAGGTCCTGTCCGTCGCCCGGGCTTGCGATCTCCTCCTGTTGATGATCGACGTGTTCGAGACCCATGTCGACGTCCTCGCGGACGAACTGCATCTCGCGGGGATCCGCCTGAACGAGCGGCCCGCCGACGTCACGCTGACGAAGGCCAATCGCGGCGGGCTCACCGTGAACCCGACGGTCAAGCTCACGAAGCTCGATGCGGAGATGGTCGCGGACATCTGCCGGGAGTGGGGCTACCTGAACGGCACCGTCGTCGTGAGGCAGGACATCACGGAAGACCAGCTCATCGACGTCCTCGCGGGGAACCGCGTGTTCCTGCGGGCGTTCGTCGTCGTGAACAAGATCGACCTCGTCTCCTCGGATTACGTGAAGCAGCTCCAGGCCAAACTTCCCGGCTGGAAGCTCGTTCCGATCTCCGCGGAGAAGGGCGTCGGCCTCACGCGGTTGAAGGACGAGATCTACTCGACCCTCCGATTCATGCGCGTCTTCCTGAAGCCGCAAGGGAAAGAAGCGGACATGGCGGATCCGATGATCGTGAAGCAGGATTCCGACGTCGGCATGGTGTGCGACGCGATCCACCGCGACTGGCGGAAGCGATTCCGATACGCGAACGTGTGGGGCCAGTCCGCCCAGTTCCCGGGCCAGAAGGTCGGCCTCGATCATCCCCTGAAAGACGCTGACGTCCTCACGATCGTCTTGCGAAAAGGCTGACGGAACGCGGCCCGCGTCAGGCTCGCGGGGGGAGGAGGAGCTTGACCACCGCGCCCGCGATGGCGAGCGCCGTCCCGAGGATTGGAATCGCGGCCAACCAGTAGTAGCTCGTCGGGAGCAGGCCGTAGAAGCGAGAGAAGAAGAAGGGAGGGAAGCCCCCGAGGGCGCCCAGGGCGGCGAACCAAACCACGGCGGCCGCGAGCAGCCGACCCTCCTTGCGCCTCCGAAATGCGTACACGCCAAGCACGAGGACGATGACGAACGAGGGGACCCCCAGCAAAACGGACCTCGTCGCGATCGAGCCGACCAGGCCGACCACCGCCCCCGAGCAGATCAGGGCCCCCGCGAGTCGATCGGGGTCAGCGGTCATGAGCGTCGACCTCACGCGAGGCGGTGCATCCGCTTCAGGTCCCCTTCGAACGGCTTCAAGGTCGGAGGGATGTCGACTCCGGGGAGTTCGACGTTGAGCGAAAGGCCCTGGTCCCGTTTCCGCTTCCAAACGTCCGCGTTGAAGGCGAGGAGTCCCTCGGTGAAGTCCGCCCGGGAGGCGGGGATGCCGTCCCGAGGCATGGGGAATCGCTCCGCGTGCACGCTCCCGTCATACACGGACCGCCAGATCTTGTCCGTCGAGAACGGGGTGACGGGCGCGAGGAGGCGCAGGAGATCCCGCAGGCACGCGTGCAGCGTCCATCGGGCGCCCGTGTCGCCCTCGTACGCGCGGGCCTTCACCATCTCCACGTAGTGCGGGGCGAACAGGTTCCAGAGGAAGTCCCGAGCCCGGTTCGCCGGGAGGAACAGGTTCAGGTCCTCGTAGGCGCCGCGGCACGAATCGACGAGCCGGTTCAGCTCCGCGAGGATCCATTCGTCGGAGGGTTGGAGCTTCCCGGCCTCCGGCTCCTCGAACGACGAGATGAACCGCGCGACGTTCCAGAGCTTCGTGACGAACTTCGCGGCCCCGCCGATCTTCGCCTCGCTGATCCGGAAGTCGTCTCCCGGGTTCGTCTCGCCCGCGACGAAGAGCCGGATCGCGTCGGCGCCGTGCTGCTTGATCAAGGGCCACGGATCGATGACGTTCCCCTGGGTGCGATGCATCGCGCGACCGCGGGCGTCGAGGCCGAGCCCGTGGATGAAGACCCGCTGAAATGGTTTCGACTTCCGCACAAGCCATGACTTGAGCATCGTGTAGTAGAGCCAGGTCCGGACGATCTCGCGGCCCTGCGGCCGAAGCGAGAGCGGGAAGTTCGCGCCGAAGAAGTCCGGGTCCGTGTGATACCGAGTGAGGAAGAGATTCGACACGCTCGAGTCCATCCACGTGTCGAAGACGCGCTGCTCGCCGACGAACTCCTTCGAGTTGCACTTCGGGCATTTCGCGAACGGCGCGGGGTCCTTCCACGGCCGGTAGTATTTCCCCGGAGGCGGCGCGAGCGTCTCGCCGCATTTCTTGCAGTACCACAGCGGGATCTCCGTGTGATAGTACCGCAGGCGGGAGATCGGCCAGTCGATCGTCAGGCTGTCGATCCAGTCGAGGACGAGCTGCCGGTGCCGGGTGGGCCGGAACTCCATCTCCTGTGCCAGGCGACGGAGGTCGTCGCGGAACTCGAGCTGCTTCAGGTACCACGCATCGGACGAGAGGAACTCGATCGGGTTCAGGGTGCGCGAGCAGATCGGCGTCTGGTGCTGGATTGGCTCGAGCTTCTCGAGGAAGCCGCCGGCCCGGAGGAGTTCGATCGCCTTCGCGCGGGCGGCCTCGACCTTCAGGCCCTTCAACGGGCCCGCGGCGTCCGTCATCTTGCCGTGCTCATCGATCGCCTTCACCGGTTCGAGCCGCAGTTCGCGGAACAGCTGGAGGTCCACCATGTCGCCGTACGAGCAGATCATCGCGGCCCCGCTCCCGAACTCCGGCTTGGCGGTCGGGTGCGTGAGGATCGGGACCTCATGATCGTACAGCGGGACCCGGGCCTTCTTGCCGTGGAGGCCCGCGAACCGCGCATCGTCGGGATGGACGATTACCGCCCGGCACGCCGCGAGCAGCTCCGGTCGCGTCGTCGCGATCCGGATCTCCCCTTTCGACGTGAGCGGGAACTTCATCCACACGAGGTTCGAGGGCCGCTCCTCGTAGTCGATGTCGGCTTCTGCGAGCGGTGTCTCGCAGACGGGACACCAGAACGTCGGGCGCTCGCCGCGATAGAAGAGCCCTTTCGGCCACAGCTCGAGGAAGATTGCCTGGCTGAACGCGCGGTACTCGTCGGAATCCGTGTAGTACGTGTGGTCGAAGTCCGCCGACATGCCGACGCGGACCGCCAGCTCGAGCAGGCCGTTGCCGATTGCCTCGATCTCCTTGCGGCATTCCTGGATGAACGCCTCGCGGTCCCAGCGATGCAATGCCTTGCCCGTCTTCTTCTCGACCGTCCGTTCGATGTTGATCCCGTTCCGGTCGAGGCCGAACGGGAACAGGACCGCGCGTCCGAGCATGCGCTGCGCGCGGGCGATCATGTCGATCATCGCGTACGCCATGACGGCGCCGACGTGCCATGAGCCGCTCGGATACGGAGGCGGCGTGTCGATCACGTACGTCGGCTGCCCGGGCTCCGGGGAAAACCGATACAGGTCGGGCTCCGCCCGCCACGCCTTCAGGACGTCTTCCTCGTAGGCCGGCTCCCACGTCTTCTCCCGGAGTTTCGGTTCACCCATCGATGGGCGGTCGAGAGTCGCGGAGCCCATAAAAGGATTGTTCCGGGCGACTCGCGCGGGCGATTGCACACCCTACCGGAGGCTTCAAGCCCGGTTGCGATATACCTCTACTTAGAGGTATAAACGATGGAGATCGGCTGCGGTGCGAGGGTCCGGGATTTCGATGGCCGGCGGTACTTCTACTTCTGGCACTACGAGCGCTCGAACGGTCGTTCGATGCGACGCGAGAACTACGTCGGCCGCGTGGACTCGGAGAAGGCGAGGACGGATCTCCTGAGGCGAATGGCCGCCTACCATCGCAAGGCGGAGCAAGAGTTCGCCCGGAGGCGGGCCCGGATCGAGCAGCTCATTGCCTCGGAGCATACCTCCACCTAGAGGTACGGTCCCCGTGGACCTCGGAGGCCTCCCGAAGGGCTCACTCGATGTACCGCAGCGCTTCCGCCGGCGGGATGCGCGATGCGCGGATCGCGGGTTGGGCGGCGCTCGCAACGGCCGCGACGGACGCCACCCCGACGATCAACGCGAGGTTCGGCCACGGCACGGTGAAGACGACGATGTCCGCGAAGTACACGATGTAGATCTTGTACGCCAGGACGATCCCGAGGGCGACCCCGATCCCGATCCCCAGGACCGCGATCAAGGCGATCTCGACGAGGAACGTCGACAGGACCATTCCCCGCGTGAAGCCGATCGCCCGCAACGCCCCGATCTGCGTCCGTCGCTCGACGACGGCGCGGAGCGTGATCACCGCGAGGCCCGCGATCCCGACGAGGAGTCCGATCCCCAGGTACGCCTGCATGAGGGTGAGGACCTCCTGCGACGCGTCGAACGCCTGCCCGATCTGCTCGCGGATGTCGATCGTCTGTAGGCCGTACACGAAGAACACGCGCTCGAGGTCCGCCCGGAACGCCGGGACGTCCACGCCGGGCAGCATCTGGAAGAAGTACGCCGTGTACCGCTCCTCCGCCGGGAACACGCCACGCACCACGCTCTGGTCGACGAACACGCCGGACGTGAACTGGAGCGCCTGCTCGAGGACGCCGACGATCGTCAGGTTCACCGTGCGACCGGCGGCGTCGAACGCGCGGATGCGGTCTCCCGGCACGACGCGCAAGCGGCTCTCGTCTGGGACGAACTGGTTCGGGCCCGCGGCCGTGCGGTCCACGATGGCCAGCGTATGATTGTACCGCAGGGAGAGCCACACCTGCTCGCGGGTCGCGAGGGTCTCTCGCGCGCCGCTCGATTCGTTCACGTAAGACGGCAGGTAGCTCGTGAAGCCGTACTGATTCGACTGGATCAGGAAGTTGTCGACGCCCCAGAGCGTGTAGTCGTACGTCCGATTGCCTCCGACGGTCTGGACCTTCGCCGGCATGACGCTCGCGCTCGACGTCCCGTTCCAGCCGCCGGCGAAGAGCGACTCGCTGAAGTTCTCCTGGAGGCGTTGCCGGAAATTCGGGATCTCGCCGTACGACGTCGTGTACGCGATCACATCGTACCCGCCGGACTGCTGTTGCACGAACGAGTCGAGGCTCGCCGCCTGGAGGCCTTGGAGCATCGAGATCAAGGTGACCATGAACAGGATGAGGGCGAACATCGCGACGGTCATGCCCGTCCGGAAGCGCTTGTCCGTCGGATAGGAGACCGCGGTCTTCAGCACGGGACGGCCGGCGCCGCGGTTCGCCCGCCGGAGCAGGGCCCGCAACGCCTCGCTCACGTTGAAGACGGCGATCAGGATGCCGGAGCCGACCAGGATCACCCCGACCATGACGAACGCGATCGACACGTTGTCCGTGGCCTGGTTCAACAACGTGAAGGGCAGCAGGATCCACGCGAGGTTGAAGGCCGCGGCGAGGGTCATCGCGGCCCGAGCCCAACCGCGGGACGCCGCGACGATGCCGAGTCCGAGGGCAAGGACTGGCGGCCCCGGGATCTTCCCCATGCCGGTGTCCAAGGCGAAGCCCCACAACGTGAGCCCGAGCCCGCCGAGCGCCACGAGGATCCCCGCGACGAGGACGTCCCGCGACCGCTCTTGCGTCCCGGGTTCCGGGAGATCGCGGATCGCCCGCACGATGTTCAGCCGGCTCACCCGCCAGGAGGCGAGGAGGATCGTGATCCAGGTGAGCGCCGTCCCCGCCACGAACGCCGTGAGGACGGAATCCGGGTCGAAGTGGAACGTCACGACGACGTCTCCGTGGGGGACGAGCCGATCGAAGAAGTACACCATGATGTATCCGAGGCCGAGGCCGGCGAGGGCGCCGAGCGCCGCCGCGACGACCGCGTAGAACGTCCCCTCGAGGGCGAACGTCGTCAGGAGATCCGACCGCAGGAACCCGACCGCGCGGGCGACGCCGAGCTCCGGCTTCCGCTCTTCGGCGAGCATGACGAAGATGTTCACGATCAGCAGGACGCCCGCGAGGATGCCGAACGCCCCCATGACGAGGAAGAGGTCCGTCGCATCGCGCCCGATTTGCACGGCCTGCGCCGTGTCGTCCGCCTTGACCGCCTCGACCCGCAACAGGAGATGGCGCGTCGCGATGCTGAGCCGCAGATCCTGCGTTACGCGATCGGAATACGCGACGCCGTCGGCGATGCCTCCCCGGTTCGAGACCCGGATCAGGTTGATTGCGCCGCTCTCATTGAACGCGGCCTGCGCCCGGCGCAGGTCCATGAACAGGATCGCGCGGCTCTCGTATGCGGCCTTGCCCGCGTCCCGCACGATCCCCGCGACGGTCGCGTGGACGATCGTCTGGTTCGTGGTGCCGTAGAATAGGGTGAGATCCTGGCCCGCAGTCGCGTTCAGGTCCGCCGCTGCGCGTTCGTTCGCGTAGAGCTCCGCCGGCAGCAGCCGGTCCGTGTCGACGGTCCGGCCGTCGAGCAGGGTCAGCGGCCCGAAGCCGCCTTCGTGCGAGGCGTTGAGGCCCATCACCGTGATCTGCTGGTTTCCCTTGTTCCCGACGACGTTGCGGACCGGCATGACCTTCAGGAGGGCCGGCGCGATTCCGTCAATCGGGGTCGCGTTCGCCGCGAGGTCCCCCGCGATCTCGGTGAAATTGGTTTCCGCGAAGGAGAAGAGCTGGCCATTGAACGAGTTCGAGACGAGCTCGTCGATCGCATCGAGGCGCGCGTAGACGTCCTCCAGGAAGATGTAGCTCAGGGTGTCGCCGACGACGAGGCTCGAGGAGATGATCGCCGTGCCGACGAGCAGTCCGGCGACGACGATCAGGACGCGCGACTTCCGCCGTCCGATGTTCCTCGCCGCGAGGCGGGCCAAAAGCGGTCGGAACCCAATGACCACGGCGACGAGGACGACCCCGATGACGATCGCCCACGCCGACGCCTCGGGAAGGGCCATCCTACCCGCCCCGCGTCTCCTCGACGATCTCACCGTTCCGCATGCGCAAGATGCGGTGGGCCCTCGCGCTGACGACGGCGTCATGGGTCACGAGGACGAGCGTCTGGCCCTGCTCCCGATTCAGGCGCACGAGGAGGTCCATGATCTGGGCCGACGTCTCTGAGTCTAGGTTCCCGGTCGGCTCGTCCGCCCATACGATCGCAGGGTCGTTGACGAGCGCGCGGGCGATCGCAACGCGCTGCTGCTGTCCCGCGCTCAGCTGAGCCGGCTTGTGGTCCGCCCATCCGTCGAGCTCCACGCCCGTCATAAGCGCAAGCGCCTTCCGGCGGGCTTCCCTCGCGGGCGCCCTCGCGACGAGGAGCGGGAGCTCGACGTTCTCCACGGCGGTGAGCACCGGTAGCAAGTTGTACGTCTGAAAGACGAAACCCATGCGCCGCGACCGATAGCGGCTCTTCGCGTTGTCGTCCATCGAGGCCAACGAGACGCCCTCGATGAGGACATCGCCCGACGTCAGATCGTCGAGTCCAGAGAAGCAATTCAACAAGGTCGTCTTGCCGCAGCCGGACGGCCCCATGATCGCGACCATCTCGCCTCGAGGGATCGCGAGGTTCACTCCGCGGAGCGCATGGACCTTGACGACCCCGGAGTTGTACACTTTGTGGGCGTCCACTCCCCGGATGATCGGCTCGGCCGCCATGCGACGTTTTCGATGAGCCGCGGCTTATTTAGGGTTTCGTTAGGACCATTCTACTCGGAGCGAGCGATGAACAGGTTCAGCGTCCACGTGTCCTCGATGCCCGCCGACGTCGTCAGCGGCTCGAGGCGATCTGCCAGGTCGGCATCGAATGCCTGGCGGCTTTCCGTCGGCATCTCCCGGAGCTCCCGCTCATACCATCCATAGGATGCAGCAAACGCGACGAGATCGGTCACATCCGGGAACCGGACGCGAAAGGTCTTCGTCGTCGCATCCCGTCGCTCGAAACCTCCGACTCCGAGGGCCCTGAGGACCGCACGCGGATCTCCCAGGGCGATCGCCTCGGGATCTGTGCGGACGAGCCGGACCGCCTCGCGCACTTGGGCGAGGTCCTTCGACGGGGTGCGCGTCCCGTGCTTCTCGAGCAGAGCCCGCAACGCGGCGAACGACGGGCTTGGGTCGGTCGGCCACTCGCTGAAGACGAACCGCCCGGAGGCCTTCAGGACACGGTGGACTTCCTGGAACACGCGGTCATAACCGAGGGCCGGGATCCCGAGGTTGCTCGCTGCGGCGTCGAACAGTTTCCCGTGGTACACGATGTTCCGCGAATCGAGCATCTCGAACCGGATGTTCCGGATGCCCGCGTTCCCTGCCCGATACGATGCGACGGAGATCGCGCCGTCCGCCAGGTCGATGGCGACGACTCCCTGCGGCAGGACGCGGGGCGCGATGAGGCACGCGAGGAGCCCGGTCCCCGTGCCGACGTCCAGAAACAGCTCGTTCGGTTTCGGGTCGGCGAGGCGCACGACCTCCTGGGCGATCGGTTCGAACCGCGGCGTCACGTTCTTGTCGTACGCCTCCGCCATGCGGCTGTACTCGTCGACCCACACGAGGGTCGCCTCGTTCGCGTTCACGGACGCGCCGCGAAGAGACCTCGCGCGATAAAGGCTTCGCGCCGCAAGGTTTTATGACGCGGCCGAAGGTTGCGCTCTCGTGGCCGAACTGGTCCCGCGGTTCAAGGAGGAGCAGGTCTTCATCATCGAAGCGTTCCTCGTCCACTCCTTCCGCGAGAGCGGTCGGAAGGGCGTCGTCCTCGGTCTCAGCGGCGGGATCGATTCGGCCCTCGTCGCGAAGTTGTGCGCAGACTCGCTCGGCCCCCAACATGTGCTCGGCGTCGCGATGCCCGACGGGAGAGGCGGGAAGGACCTCAAGGACGCGAAGAAGTTGGCCAAGGCGCTCGGGATCGATCTTCGGATCATCGGGATTGCGCCGATCGTGACGTCCCTGGAAAAACGACTGCTCGGATTTCAAGCGGACCAAATCGCGCGCGGGAACCTTCGGGCCCGGGCCCGGATGATCGCGCTGTACTTCATCGCGAACACGGAAGGGCGCATCGTCATGGGCACCGGCAACAAGAGCGAGCTTCTAACTGGATATTTCACCAAATTCGGGGACGGCGCCGCAGACTTCCTTCCGATCGGGGATCTCTACAAGACGCAGGTGAGGGAGATGGCCCGCTATCTCGCCTTGCCGCCGGAAGTCGTCGAGAAGGTGCCGACCGCGGGCCTGTGGCCCGGTCAGAGCGACGAAGCGGAGCTCGGGATATCGTACGACGAGCTGGATCGCATCCTCCTCGGGATCGAACTGCAACTGGAACCGGAGGCGATCGCGCAGAAAGCGGACGTGTCGCTCGACCACATTGCCTACGTACAAAAGCTCGTGACGTCGACCGTCCACAAGCGGAAGATGCCGCTAATCCCCAAGGTCGGCGCGCGCACGATTGGATTGGACTGGCGGGAGTAGACGTCGTCGTTCCTCGAACGCCGCCAGGAAGCCGGCCCGGTCCGTCACGTCGAACACGATCTCGGTGGCGGACAGACCGAACGCCTGCCAGAATCGCCGGGGGCTCCGGAGACGCACCCGCATCAGGTTCGTGCGGCCTCCGGTCACGAACAAGACGGGTTGGCCGAACGGACGGCTGATTCCGAGCGGCGTGCGGAACGCGCCCGCGTCGTCCGCCGCCACCAGCAGGTCGATGCTCGAGAATGGGATCATGGCCCGGAAGTACCAACCCTGACGCAGGATGACGCGGGAACGGGTGATCCAGTGCTGCGTGAGGAGCGGGGAGATGGCGAACAGCACGAGGTACGCGGCCAGGAGTGCGGTCAGACCGAGGATCGCCGAAATCGGGCTGGACGTGAAGACGATCAAGATCGCGGCGAGGATCGCGAGGCTGACGAACACGATGATGCGGCTCGTGACAAGGGTTCGCCCATACGCGAACGTGAGTCGTTTCTCCACGGTCCCGGACTCGTGTGACCTCGGATAAGCGTAATGCTCATCGCCGCGTGGTATCCTTTAGGGTTCATGATGCGCTCCTGTCTCGTCGGATCCCCTTCGAATCCCGTGTTGCTCGGAGCGTGAAGTTTCAACCCGGTCTCGACGGGTCCTATCATAAACGGATGAGAATAAAAATAGGGCCATCGGCATACATCGATTGTCGCATGGGAAACTCGCAAACCTTTTTGTGGTGTCCCCCTGATACCGGCCCTCTCGCGCGCGATTTTCTCTGGAACGGAGACACGCGAGGCGAACCTTCTCGCTTTCAGGGGGAGCGGGGGATTACATGGAAGAAAGCATCTTCCAACCGTACCTTGGCACTCGGACGATATTCAAGATGGACCGGGAAATCCTGCGTCCGTCGTACCTGCCGGATCGCCTGCCGCATCGGGAGAGCCACATCGGACAGCTCGCGCAGATCCTGGTGACCGCGCTGAAGGGCGAGCGGCCGAGCAACGTCCTCATCTTCGGGAAGACGGGGACCGGCAAGACGGCCGTCGTCAAGTACATCGAGAACGAGTTCCGCAAGGCCGACGGCGCGCGGATGGTCCAGTACCTCTACCTGAACTGCGAGATCGTCGACACTCCGTACGGCGTGCTGCAGTCGATCGGCAACAAGTTCATCGAGAACTTCCATCAGCGGATTCCCTTCACCGGACTATCGACGGACCGCGTGTACAGCCTGCTTCTGGAGAAGCTCGACGAGGAGAAGCGCGTGGTGATCGTGGCCCTTGACGAGATCGACAAGCTCGTGCAGAAGAACGGCGACGACATCCTGTATCAGCTCCTGAAGATCAACGACGACCTGTCCAAGGCCCGCGTCTCCCTGATCGGCATCTCGAACGAGCTGACCTTCACGGAGTACCTCGACCCACGCGTCCGCTCGCGCCTGGCGGACGAGAAGATGGTCTTCCCCCCGTACAACGCGGACGAACTGTACGACATCCTCGCGGAGCGGTCGCGCCTCGCGTTCGAGAACGGCACGGCCGCGGAAGGCGTCCTCCATCTGATCGCCGCCCTCGCGGCGCAAGAACACGGCGATGCACGCCGCGCCCTCGATTTGCTCCGGGTCAGCGCGGAGCTCGCGGAACGCCAGGGCGAAGAGCACATCACGGAAGAGCATGTGCAGCGGGCGAAGAACAAGATCGAGCTCGACACGGTCATCGAGGCGGTGAAGAGCCTTCCGACCCAGTCGAAGCTCATCCTCCTGGGGATCCTCCTGAACGAGGAGATCGGGAACACGAAGCTCACGACCGGCGAGGTCTACACGACGTACCGCGACCTCTCGCGGAAGACCGGGGTGACGCCGCTGACGCAGCGCCGGGTCACCGACCTCATCTCGGAATTGGACATGCTCGGCCTCGTCCACGCCCGCGTGCGATCGTTCGGCCGGGGCGGGCGGACGAAGGAGATCCAGGCCTCCGTGCCGCTGCTCGACGTGAAGAAGGTCCTCGAGAAGGACGAGATCCTCGCGGAGGCTCGCGGCTACCGCCTCAAAGTCCAGACGACGCTGCTCTAGGCGGCCGCGCCCCTCATTCGTCCGGTTCCCGGTCCGACGAGTCCGCGTCTTCGTCCGGGGGATCCCCGTTCGGCGCCGGGGCCTTGCTCGGCCTCTTCCACGGCCACCGGATCTCCGGGAGCCGCGGGCGGACGTACTTCGTCCACCCGCGCATCGCGTACTCCAGGAGGAACGGCAGCGCGAGGAGGAAAATCAGGCTCACGAGGAGGCTGTCCCAACTGTTCTTCGGGGCACCGTCCGTGCCGGTGCTCCCCCAGCCCCTCGGGCAGCAGGAGTCCGTCGGCTGGAGGGTGAGCTTCAGGAGGCCGAACCACGGGATCTCGCCGCGGGCCCGGCCGATGACGTCGGCTTGACGCGGCAGCCAGGCGAAGTCGTACGGGGTGGAGGGGCACGGATCCGGGCTGCCCGCGCACGATTCCTGCGCATTGTGGTCCCCCATCGTGACATACCCGGAACGAGGCGCGAACGATTGCGCGAGCGATGCGAGATTGAACGTGATCCCAAAGTTCTGGGTGAACCCCATGCGATGGATCGTCACGGTCCGGAGGGCATAGGGATACGTCGTCGCTCCCGCGAGGTTCGTCGCCTCCCACTCCGAGGTCGGCAGGAGGGCGAGGTCCGGGATGTCGGCGGTATTGTTCCCCGAGTGGACCGTCACGTACATGATGGCTCGGTGGATCACCGGGGTCGCTGACGACGGGCGGCGAAAGATGATGACATCCCCGAAATCCCCGTACGTCGAGTATCCGCTCGCCCGGCCCTCGAGATACGTGACGACATCGGCGCGGGTCGGCGCGGCCTGCTGGAACACCATGTCCCCCGTGTCGATGACGCCGAGGAACGACTCCTGACTCGAGTGCTGCATCGACGAGCTCTCGACGACGACGAGCGGCGGCCAGACGCGGGCGTACGCGTAAATCACGGCGAGGAACATGACCACGATGATCGCCGCGACGAGGAGATCCCGCCCGAGTCCCTTCCAGAAGTTCTCGTCTTCCTCGTCCTCTTCTTCGTGTCGCGACCGGTCGCGGGGCATCGGCCTGGTAGCCAAGGATGGGAGTCCGTATAAACCCCACGCGGGCGGTCCGCTAGAGATCGAACGTCGAGACGGCGTGGCGCACGGGATAGGCGACGTTGTGCACCGGGATCGGCGCGGCGTCTCCCTCGAAATCATCGAGCCGGTCGAACCTCGGACGGAGCTCGCCCGCCGGGATCCCTTTGTGAATGTGCCCGTGAATCACCAGCGTCGGTCGTCGCCTCAGGAGGACCGATTCGAGCGCCTTCGATCCCAGCTCCGGCCGCCATTCTTCTTTCTCGCCGCCCATCGTCACGTACGTCGGAGGATAGTGGGTCAGGAGGATCTGCGTGCCGTTTCCCGCCAGGAGGCCGTCGAGGACCTTGACCCGACGCTCGTACTCTTCCGCAGCTCGCGGCAGGTTCTTCCGCTGCCACCACGTCGGGCGGTCCAGACTCCCGACGCTCCCGATGATTCGAACGCGTCCCGTCGGCGACTCGAAGACCGCGGCCTCGTCCTGGAGGAACCGGACGCCGAATGCGTCGGCGAATCGGGCGACGTACGCGGGGTGGTCGCCGGCGTACTCGTTGTTCCCGAACACCGCCCACACCGGGGCCGACATGCGCGCCCGGATCGTCCGCACGACGGTGCCGAACGCGTCGATGTCGTTCCGATCCGTCGTGTCGCCGGCGAGCAGGAACAGGTCGACCGGTCCGAGACGATCCAGGTCGGCGGTCACCGCCGGCAGGTGTTCGTTCCCGTGGACGTCCCCGACGGCCGCGATCCGCACAGACGCGCCGAACGTCGGCCGCGTCGATGAACCTTTCCCGCGCCTAGAACTCCCGCACGATCGCTTGACCCGACGCGAGGTCGACGATCGGGAGGCGCGCGGGCATCGGCTCGATGTTCCGCATCTTCTGGTACGGCGTCTGGGCCTGCCACGTCGACGAATTCACGAGGACGACCCCGCGATACTGGTCCACGCCCGCGGCATGGACGTGGCCCGTCGCGAAGATGTCCGGGATCTCGTCGATGATCAGGTGGTCCTCCGCCTCGGGTGCGATTGGCGTCTTGCCGCCGTAGATCGGGGCGAGGTGCCGCATGCGGAGCATCGCCTTCATCACGTCGAGTGGACGCGCGTAGCTCATGCCCGGAATCGCCGACACCAGGTCGTCCATGCTCCGGCCGTGGTACGCGAGGATGCGGACGCCTTCGACGCTCAGGAGGGAGGGGTTCCCCGCGAAGATCACGTTCGAATCGAAGAGGTTCTGGATCGAGGTCGGGAACGCCGGCTGGGGCTCGGCCGGCCGAACGGCGTCATGGTTCCCCGGGAGCATGATGACGGAGATGCGGTCCGGGAGGTCCGCGACCATCCGTGCGAGCGCCTCGTATTGACCGTAGATGTCATCGATTGCGAGTTCCTCGTCCTGACGAGGGTAGACGCCGATGCCGTCCACGACGTCTCCGCTCACGACGAGGTAGCGGATCGACCCGGCGATCTCGTCGGCGCCCCCGAGCCATGCGGACACTTTCGACCACTTGTCCTCGAGGAATGTGCGGCTCCCGACGTGAATGTCGGACATGAACGCCGCGCGGACGTGGTGACGGGTTCCTCGGAACGCCTTGACGGTCGGCAGGTCCGGCCGAACGATCGACTGGGCGATCACGAGCCCTCGGTCGTTGACGGTCCCGACGACTCCGATGACTTCGTCCAGGACGGCGATTTCCGAGGCCACGGCCGACTCCGACGGAAGGAGGACCGCGATCCGGTCCGCCTCGTCCTCGATTTCCAGGATCCGGTGGCCGTTCTTCGTCGTGCGCACGTCCGCGACGATGCCGATGATCCGCACCTCGCGCGTCGACCGGCGGGCCTTCGCAATCTCCTGGGCCCCCGCGAGGTCGTGGCGGGACCGCAGCATGTTCCGCAGGACCTGGAAGCGATGCCGGAAGTACCGCGTGAAGTCCGCGAGCGTCCCCTCGCAGGTCGAATGGCCGGTGATGTCCCGCAGGATCCGCACGTCCGGGTCCTGGTCTGCGGCCTTCTCCCCGAGGCGCCGGAACGACGCCGGGATGAAGGCGGCCGCCAGGCTCGTCGGCGGGGACGCCGTCTGGGTCGCAATCTGGGCCGCGGCGTTCCGGGCGATCTCTCCCGCGCGCATCACGTCATCGAGGGTGACGACGAACGGCGTCTCCGGGCAGGATTCGAGGAACGCCTCGATGCGCTCGACGGGATCGCGTTGCGTCAGGAGGAACTCGATTGCGTCCGGCTCGAGCAACGTTCCGCGATCGCTCACGAACGCCAAAAGTTCCTCGCGCATCCCGGGGGCCATTGCGGTGAACCCGTCAAAAAACCTTCGTCGCGTGGCCGAGACATCCCGAGAAAATTAAAGCCGAAAGGGCGAATCGGGTGAGGTGCATCGCGTTCGCGTCGAGGCGCCGGTCCATCCGACGGAAAATCCGGACAAGGTGATGAGCGCGCTGCGGAATCTGTTTCCCGACTTGCAGGTCGAATCGACGGAGGGCCGAGTCGTCGGGACGACGGAGAACCTCGACCGGCTTCGGGAGTTGATCCGCAACCAACGGATTCGGGACACCGCGCGGCGTCAACTGCTCGCCGGTCGTCGAGGGGATCGCACCGCGGTGAGCCTGAGCAAGCAGGCGGCGTTCGTCGGCGTCGTGAACTTCGCGGCCTCGTCGCCCCTCGGGGACATCACGGTCGAGATCGAGTCGGACGATTTGGAGGCGGCGATCGACTACGTCGCGGAGAGCACCGTTGCTCCGAAAACCTAGGCGGTCCGTCCGCACCGCGTGCACGTGAAATGGCCCGCGTCGTACTTGGCTTCGACCCACGCGCAGTATGGGCATTGGAATCGAACCGGCGGATACCCGTAGGGAGGTGGGACGTACGAAGGCGTATACTCCCGGGGGATGCGACTGGGATTGCGGACTGCGACGGCAGGCGGCCCGACGGACGGCGTCGCCGGCCACATTTGCGTGGGAGGTTGCAGCGACTGTCCCGGGTCCGGCGAAGTTGCGACGGGCGGCGGCATTACGGAAAAGTACGGCGTCTGCGGCCCGGGGACGGCCACGGCACGGGTCGGCGGCCGGAATCGGTCGATCAGCCCGCGGAAGTTTCTCCACGCGACGATCGCATACCAGGCGAAAAATCCCGCTCCGGCGATTGCGAGCCCGAGGAACACCAGGTTCAGGAAGAGGAGGAACGCCTCGCCCCCGAAGCCTTCGTAGCTCAAGGCAGCCGCGTAATCGTTCACGAAATGCGCCAGGATCGCGGCCGCGATCCCGTGACGCAGGAACAAATAGCCGAACCCGAGGCCGGCGACCGCCGCCGGGATGACCTTCCACCATCCCCAGCCCGGCGCATGCGCGAGTCCGAAGATCACCGAGCTCCCGATGAGGAAGGCCCACGCGGCCACGAGCGTTTCCTTCGGCGAATCGCGGCGGACGGCCCCGCCGATCAGGTAGCGCCACGCCCCCCCGACGTGCCGCCCCGCGGCCCCCGGTCCGTTCGCGGTCCCACCGCGGTTCACCTCGATGATTCGCAACACGACGGATCCGAGGGCCATCGGGAGACCGATCAACAAGATGCGGAACGCGAACTCCTCGTAGACGCCCGCGTTCAAGAGTTCGTAAAGCCAGAACCAGGCGCTCTGCGGCGTCGGGTTGACCGGGGACGACGGATTGATGCCTCCGGCGATTACGAGATAATAGAAGACGACTTGGAAGAACGTGACCGCCATCCAGACCTGGCCCAGCGCGATCCAGGCGCTTCGGCTCTTGAGGCGAGTCCCGATCGCCTCGAGCGGCGCCCGGACGGCGTTCCATGTCTCCCGGCGCTCGCGGATGAGGTGGTAGCCCGCGGCGAGGAAGATCACCGCGGCGAGGAAGGCGAAATACGAGATGAACAGGGTCTTGTCCTGCGTGAAGAACACGACGAACGGAGCCGGGGACGGCAGGTACACGACGACGGCCGCGTCCGTCGTCCACCCGAGCCGGACGTTGTCGAAACCCACGCTGACGGGGCTTGTCGCCGAGTCGGCAAAGAACGCGACCTTGAGATAATACAGGCCTGGGTCCGCAAGGCGGTCATCCGCGAGGAATCGTGGCATGGCCGTCCACGACGTCGGTCCCGTGAAATTGACGAGTCCAATCGCGACTCTCGGATCCGGAGGCGAGTTCGCGCCGTCCACCGCGACGATGAGCCGGCCGGAGGTCAGGCCCCCGGAGATTTCGACGTCGAGATGGACGGCTCCCGTGAAGGGAACCGAGCCGTCGACCCGGAACGCCTGCCACCAATATCCGTGGGCACCCGAGCTGGGTAAGGACATCTCCAGGAAGCCGCCCGGATTGCCGCCGGCGCTTCGATACGTCCCGACCGATCCGGTCCCCAATGGGTCGAAGGTCCAATTGCCGGCGTCGAATCCGAAGCCGCTATTCACCGTGTTGCCCGAGCCAATCGCCTGGATTCCCGGGACGACGTATGCGGGGGCGGCCACCAGGGCCGCGAAGTCCGTGATCACGAAGATGATGAAGCCGACCAGGGCGATTGTCCATAGCACCGAGAGGACCGTTCGTCCGCCGGAGGGTGTTGCCGGCGGCCGGTAGGCCCACGCCGCCGTCGGGAGGCCGCAGCGCGGACAGAAGTTTCCTCGGAACAGGGTGCCGCAGCGCGGGCACGGCCACCCCATCGGCGCGGCGCTCGGGTCAGGTGGGGCGGGCGCGGCGGCCATTGCCGGTGCGCCGCACCGGGGACAGAAACGACCCTCGAAAATCGCGCCGCAACGGACGCACTGCATCCGTTCGCACACGAGGGCCCCGCGCTATTTAATGCTGCGGTGCGCGGCCGCAAGAAAGGCCGTTCTGATCTCGATCCCCCGCGAAGATTCATATCGAGTCGGTCGGTTGCGCGGCCCTCCGTCTCGCGCGGCGGAGGCCCCGCGAACGGGAGGAATGACGGCATGGAGTACGAGGAGAGAGGCCGGCAGAACGCCGACGTGCGGTTCGAGACGATTCGGTCGGAGAAGGTCAATTTCGGGCGAAACAATTTCCTCGAGGTCGCGCGGAAACGAGGGACCACCTCCGAAGGGACGAAGGAGTTCATCTCCGTGTCCCGAGGCTACTAATCTTCCGGACAAGACGGAGCGCTTCAAGCGATCTCTCACGTTCCCCGACGATCCGGACGTCCGCGCGTGCATCGCGGACAAGATCCGCTCGCTCCAGTCGACGCGGGCGGACGCTCCGCGCTCCGCGAAATCAGACCGGGGCCTTTAAGTCGAATCGGGCCCATCCGAGTCAGCCCTTCTGCACGCGCATTAGGGGGGAGTATCATGGGCCCATCGCTGAAGCGGGGCCTTGGCTATCTCGCCTTGGACCCAGAGGAGACCGCGGTATCGTTCGTGCGGGTCCTTGCGGAAGCCCGCACCCCGTTCCTCTGGATCACGTCGCGGCGCTTGTCGGCCCCCCCGGAAGGCGGAGATTTGCTTCGCGTGACGACCCTCTCCGGCGCGATGGGCACCGCGGACCCGAGGCGGCTCCAAGACCTCCGCACTGCGGCGACGACGTTCTTCGACGAGCGCGGGCCTGGGGCCTTGGTCGTCGATTGCCTCGATCCCCTCGTCGTCCACTCGGGCGTCGAGCGGGTGCTGCGGTTTGTGGATGACCTCCACGAGGAGACGGCGACCCGGAACGCGCTCCTCGTCGTCTTCGCGGATGCGCGCGGGACGAACCCCCGGATGATCGCCTGGCTCGAGCGCGAACTGGACCCGTTCCCGCGGACCGCGAGCGTGCCGCATCCGGAGCAGCACGTGGTCGCGTAGGTCTTCACGGACCGAAAATCAAGCCCATCCCGGACGCGGCCTCTTCGTCTTGTGCGCGAAACCGGCGGTAGACGCGTTCCGCTTCCGCGCCCGCGAGGGCGTGGGCGAGGTCTTTGAGCAGCTCCGTCGCACGCGCGACCCCCGCATCGCTGCCTTCCACGAGGACGTACCGGTCGTCCCCGGGCAAGCTGAGGCTCTTCGCGTCCCGCGAGGTGATGCTCTGGCGGCTCACGAGGTCGTCCTTCCAGACGACGTCGGCGTGAGAAGCTTGGGCCGCGGGCACGCGGAAGACGCGGTACACGCCGGCCGCACTGCGGCGTCCCTATTAAAAGTTCATTCGTCTCCGAGGGATCGCATGAACGGAAGGAACAACAGGAACGCACCGATCACGAAGACCGCGAGGCCGGTGAACTTGTCGACGGTCCACGCGACCACGACGCCCGCGACCGCGAAGGCCAAGCCGAGGACCGCAAGGAACGCGCGGGCGGCTTCCACGCCGGATGAAACCGGGGTGCCGGTTAAAGCGGTTTCGAGGCCGACTCCAACCTGATAACGAGCGGCAAACTTTCTTATCGCGTTCGCCCGCATGGGCAGACGTTGCCGACTCGCGATGAGGTCGACGAAGAGCAAATCCTCGCGGCGCTCCTGGGCGTCGCCGAGATGGCCGGCGACCTGACGGACCCCGAGGAACTCCTGGCGGCCATCGTGCGCATCACCCCGGGGCTGGTCGGGGTCGACCGGTGCGCCGTCCTCGGGTACGACAAGCAAGCCCGCGAATTCCGGACGCTCGCCGCGTTCGGCCCCGGCGGCACCCCGACGCCGTTCGAGGGCCTTCGGATTCAGGTCGCCGAGATTCCTCGGCTCGCCCATCGGATCGTGTCGTTGCGGCTTCCGGCCTTGCTCAAGGAGCCGTCCCCGGAGGCGATGCTGCCGCCGTTCATCCAGAAACGGCTCGGAGTGAGCACCGCCCTCATCGTGCCACTCGCCTGCCGCGGTCGATTCCTCGGCGGCCTGTGGCTCGACGACACCCGGTCGCCGCACCTGTTCACCTCGACGGAGATCAATGTCGTCCAAGGCATCGCCACGGAGCTCGCGATCGCCTTGAACACCTCGGAACTCGTGGGGAAGCTCGATCTGGAGCGCCGTCGGTTCGAGGCGCTCGTCACCGCCGTGATGGATGGCCTGCTGATTGTCGATCGGGACCGTCGTATGGTCCACCTCGACTCCGGTGCAGAGGCGCTCCTCGGCTGGCAGAACTCCGAGATCCGGGGTCGGCGGGTGTACGAGGTCTTCGAGATTTCCGAGGCCGAAGCCGACGTCGCCTGGAAGAAGGAGCGAGGCGGCGCCGTGCCGGCGGCGAAGGTGCTGAGCCTTCGGGCCCGCGACGGCGTGCGCGTGTCGTGCTCGGTCCTGCCGATCCTGGTCCGCGATCCGGAGCGGGACGTCCTGCAGGTCCTCTATGCCCTCCGGAAAGCGCCCGGCACGAAGAGCTACGCGGAGCGCCTGATGGAATCGCTCTCCGAGGTGCCTCGGGTTCAGCGGGCCGCGCCGCCGGAGTAGATCAGGAGGCGGATTTCCGCCTTCGTAAAGCGGCTGTTGGCCCGCAGCGTCTCTGCGTCCCCCTCCCGGATCGCCCGCAGGTAGAGCGGGCAGCCTTTCGTGAGGAGGTACACCCGCCGCAGGGCCTCCGGGTCGATCGTCGGGTGGCCGAGCATCGCACGGCATCCTTCCAGATCGAGCCCCCGGAGGTGCCGCTCCGCGACGAGTCCCGCGTCGACGTCTGATCTCGAGTAGAAACGGCAGTACGCCGGGGTCGATTCTTGCGCAAGCACGAGGAGCTTGCCGCGACCCCGAGATCCGCGAAGGAAACCGGCGAGCGCGTCGACGACCGGCTCTTCGACGTCCGCGTAGCCATCCAGCACGAGGAGCTTCCTCTCGCCCGCGAAGACATGCGTGAGCGCGGCGGCGACGGACTCCGCCTGGTCCGGGTCCGAGGCCCGTTCGCCCGTCGAGCGTGCGAGGGAGTCTGCGAACGACTCGAGATCGGCGCCGGGCCCGACCTCCATCCACACGGAGCGGGGGACGCCCTCGGCGAATGCCCAGCCGAGCGCGGTCTTCCCCATGCCGCGGGATCCGTACACGACCGCGATGGGGGCGGCACCCGCCAGCCATCGCCGCAAGAAGGCGAGGTCTTCGACACGCTGGAGGAGCGTCGGCCGTTCGAGGTCTGTCACGCGCGGTTGCATCCGTCCGTGCGAGTCGATGGCGGCCAAGGCGGGTAGCGCATGGAGGCCAAGGTCCCGCCGGGCCTCTCCCAGCGTCGTCGCCCGGCCTTCGATTTCCACGTGCGTCGCGTCGACCTCGCCGAGGATTTGCCGAGCGCGGCGAACCCCGGCCTCCGTCAAACCATACACGCGGACCTTCCGGGTCCGCCCGAGGAAACGCGCATCCCGCGAATCGACGAACCCTTCGCCCTGGAGGCCTTTCAGCGTCCGTGGGACGTGGCTGCGGAGGAGCCGGGCGCCTTCCGCGATCCCCGCCTGGGTGGCCTCGCGGCCCGGTTCTCGGATGTTCCAGAAACTATGGAGGTGGAGCAGGACTCGCTCCGCCGCGGTGAGCTCCACGAGCGTTCCGATGCGGTCCCGTTTACTTAAGTCTGCAGCCTGTGATTCTCACGCCGTCGCGCCGTAACAATTACTTGCGCTGAACGGGGCGGAAATGTACCAATTTGACGAACAGGAAACAGGGCGCCAAGGCTCAGGCCTGCAAGGTTGCGCACCCGATGCCGCGTAGGTACGGCACGAGTATCCAGCCGCACTCGAGGCCGAAAGTCACAGATGCACGGTGGGAGACGAATACACTCGAACCTGTCAGTTTCAAGGAGGGGCTTCACCTTCCGAGCCTAAGGGGGGATAGCACGAAGATGCGCGCCGCCCCGGCGACATTGGCGGTCGTTGGAGCAGTTGTTGCCCTGTCGTTGCTCGCCTTTGGCGGCCTCTTTCGTGAACATTCGTCCGTCCCTAAGAACCCGACAGTGATGGAAAACGGGGTGGTCGTGTTTGTCGGGTCCGAGTCCGGGTTCGCGGGCGAGACCTTGGCAATACTGAAGTCGCGCTTCAGCGGGCCGACAGTGGAGGTCACTGAACTCGCTAACCTTTCTGCGGCGGCGACAAGGGTAAACGGGTCCTCGGTCGTGGTCTTCAACTCCGACTGGTTGACGGGCAAAGTCGGAGCGGTCGCTCTGACGGATTTCTTCAAGACGATTCTCCCCTCGCAGGTTAAGCTCGTGGCCCTTGGAGGCCCGACCTCGCTGCTCTTCGATGCGCTCAAATGGGCGAGGGATGGAATCGTTGCCGAGGGGAGGAATCCCGCGTACGATAACCCGCCGCTCGCGGGCTACAAGCTCAAGCAGGCAACCGGTTGGGACGGCACCGTCTACTACGGCGATTCGATTCTTGTTGGCGTGGAACCGGATGCCAACAGTGCCGCGAATTCTATCTCGAACTGGGCGTAGACCCGGGAGAACGCCCGCATCTCTGGCGACATCTGCAAGATTCTCTCCATAGGTGAGAATCAGGCTTCGCGGTCGTGGTAACTACCGCGAACACTTTATATATCGTCGGCTCGGCTGCAAACGTAATTCTCTCCTGCCCACCGGGAGGCCACTCGATGAAAGTCGTCTTGCGCGAGGATGAATCAGGAATCTCCGAAGTCATCGGCACGATCCTGATCCTCGCGATGACGGTCGTCTTGTTCTCCACGATCATCATCTGGGTCGCCAACATCCCCACGCCGGTCGCGCAGGGCCGGCTCGAAATCCAGTCCGAAATGAATCCGATGTACAACGGAGGCGGCACGGAGATCGGCGTCAACATCACCCTGACCCACCAGGGCGGCGAGGCGTTGCAGACCGCGCCGACGATTATCTACGTCACGTCGCAGCGCGGAACGAACCCGGCGAAGACGGACGTCCAGCGGCTGCACCTCTACAACAAGCTCCTGGCGACCCCGAGCGGGATCATCGACGGCACGAACACCATCTGGAACGTCGGCGAGCGGTGGGGATACAAGAACTTCACCCTCCGATCCACCGACGCGATCACGATCACGATCGTGGACACGTTGAAGAGCATCGTCCTGTGGTCCGCCCCGTTGACTCCCCCGGCCGGATCGCGTCCTCCCGTGTTCGTCGACAAGTGGGCGGACGGGCTCTATTCGTCGACCGCGATCGACCCGGTCCAGTCGGGCCTCGGGTTCTTCGTCTTCGCGCAGGTGTCCGACCCGGATGGCGACCTGAACGTGAATTCCGTGTATGCGACGCTCACCGCCTGGTATGGGACGGGCGATCCGTGCGCCCAACCGCAGAAGATGACGGACACCGGCGTGTACCCGGACCGTGCGGCGGGGGACGGGATCTTCTCGCTCGGCGGGCTCACGTGCATGAAGTCTCCCTACCCAGCCCTGAGCTGGGACACCTCGATCATCCTGTTCAACGCGACCGACAAGAAGGGCCACGCGACCCAGTCTCGGATGGTCATCAGCGTGATACCCGGCCCCACGGGAGGCGGGGGCGGAGGCGGCGGCAATGGAACGGGGCGCCCCGCGAACCTGCGGTGGAACGGCCGCCAGGGCTACAACATCTTCAACGCGTCCCAGTGGGACCAGTTCAAATACACTGCACAGGAGACGCGGACGTTCAAAGGCGACGAGGAGGTCGTGGTCGTCGTCGGGAGCTTGGACCTTGAGAACACGTTTGACACGGACCGCTTCACGCTGTACGACCCCTTCGGCGGGTCCCTGTCGCAACCCGTCGTCTATGGTAGCAACAAGGCGGTGACGCAAGTGAGCACGCCCTCGACGAGTCAGGGCTTTACATTCATTGAATTCGTCAACGGGTACTACATCTACGCATACCGGTTCAAGCTCAACGCCCCCTCGGATCCTCAGGTGGGGACGAACTTCTACAAGGTGCCGGCGCACCCGCCGCAATACTACTTCGCGAAGTACACCTTGGACATCCTGCTCTTCTCGTCGAGCGCGGTCCGTTTCAACACGACCGACTCGATTGTCATTACCGACACGGACGGATATGTCCGGGACTTCCCGCAAGTCCAGACTTTCAAGGATTCGGGCTTCACGCAAGCGACGACGACGTTCAAGTCCACCGACGTCGCGTATGTCCAGGTCCGGATGTTCACTACCGACGCGGCAGTGACCGCGACAAGCCCGATCTTCGGGAACGTCATCATCAAGGACTATGCGGGAGGGACGCAGCTCATGCGGGCCCCGGTGAACGGGCACGACACGAATGTCCCGATTTGCCCCGTCAGCGGCGTGTGCTCGGGCACCGCGATTTCGATTAACTCGGCCCTTCGGGTATATCGTTTCTCGATCAATTTCACGCGGGCGAACCAGGATTCATGGGTCGACGGCACGCAGAACTATGCCCTCACCCTCACGAGCATCAAGGACGCAGATGAGACCTATTCGAACATCGCGACCCAGCTCGTCATCGTGGCACCCCTGTACAAGCTCGACGTCGTCGCGGGCACGGATGCGGCGACGAACAACGCATGGGGCACGAAAGACTACTCGTACTATTATGAGAACCTGAACGGAATCGATCGGTGGAGGAAAAGCCGAATCGAATTCTGCGGCCTGTCGGGCAGCTGCAAGAGCGGGTATCACACCCTCTCGATTGTCAACATCGATTTTGACAGAGACGGGGATCTCGATACGGTCAGCAGCGTCTTCGTCGACAATAGCAACGGCCAGATCGTGCTGCAACGTCGGGACCTCGATTCCACCGGCAATGTGATTTTCACTCGATTCGTCATGGAGAACCTGGCGGGCGTGTACTGTAACGCACTCGCGGTTGGCGACTTGACCGGGGATGGCGCTCCGGAGGTGGTTTGCGGCGCGTCCAACGGAAACGTGTGGTATTACAAGAACGACGGCAGCTGGCAGACCCAGAGCGGAAGCGCAACGAAGGTCATCGTCGATCAGTCCCGAACGGATTCGATTTCGACCGTCGCCGTCGGCGATTTCAACGGGGACGGAGCGAACGACATTGCCGTCGGCGGGGCGAACACGCGCCTGACCTGGTACCCGAACCTCGACAAGCTCGGAAAATTCCAGAACGCAGGGATCACGGACGACTGGTTCGCCGAAGGCGAGACGACGGAGAAGGGCAACATCACGTCCGGGAGCTACTTGAACACGTTCCTCTCGGACACGTCGTACGAGCAGATTCGCGAGTACACGTTCACGGAGCCGGTTCAGTCCGGTGCGACAACGAACACCGGATTCGCAACCGACGCAAGCGGCTGGACGTACGCGGATTGGCAGGATCCGAGCACCCCGAATCCGCCCGGCAGTGCGACGGGGACATGGGCCTCGGCCGGTGGAAACCCGGGCGGATACGCGTCCATCTCGACCAATTGCGTGGCGAATCAGGTCGTGTCCGGATACTTCTATCAACCCTTTGCTGCGAGCGGCTCCCCGCCATTCACCGCTCAACTGAGCCTGGACTGGAAAGTGGTTGCCTTTGGCGCCACGGGAGGCGGGAACGTTGTCATGTACGCGTTCGTCGACGCGGCGTCCGGGGCTCCGACCTTGGGGCAACAAGTCTGGTCCTCGACCGCCCAAACGGGTACGACGAACTGGGCCTCCGTCGGTCCGATTGACGTGAGCACGAAGGTCACTTCCGGCGGCACGTATTACCTGAAAATCGCGTTCCGCGCCCAGAACGCACCCTGTGGCACAACGTCGACGGGGGGATTCGACAACGTCGCTCTGAGCTGGTCGTCCACCGGAGGGCTCGCGAGCGAGCTCGAACACTACTGGCGGATCACGACACTTCCGGGCCGTCCGGGCACCACGTTCACCTTGAATATGGTTGCACGGCACTCGGCCAACGCGGAGGGCGACAACTTCGTGTTCGCGTACGCAACGAACGTCGCAGGTAACGATCCGACGACGGGCACGTACACGACGATGGTCTGGGCAAACGCCACGTCGGACCAGACCTACTCGTTCATCCTGCCCTCGTCCGTGGCGGGCAAGCAGGTGTGGATCCGGACGAAGGACATGGATCACACCGTCGGGAATGTGAACCTCGACACCGTGTTCGTCGACCAGATGTACGTTCGCGCGGCGACGCCGTCCGGCACGACCGGCGTGAACCTCGCGGGGCCGGCCACCGCCATCAATGCGATCGATGCGGACGACCAAGACGGCGATCATTTCGCCGACCTCGTCGTCGGGACGGCCGGCGGAAAAGTGTGGAAGTATATGGGTAGCCTGGGAGGCCTGACGACGCCGGCGGGCGCCTACTACATCGCGCCGTCCGCCATTGTCGGGATCAAGTTCGGCAACATCTCCAGCACCCAGGCCGGGCTCGAAATCGTCATCGCGTTCGGTACGACGGTGCGAATCCTGACGGGGTATGGAAGCTCGGGGACGGTCATTAATACTGCGTTGCCGGCGTACAGTCCGGCGAACGCAATCACGGCTTTGGGCGTGGGCGACGTCAACGGCGATGGGCCCGACGACGTCGTCGTGGGGACGACCACGGACATCTGGTATTGGTCAAACCAGAACAACGGGGCAGCATGGACGAATCCGATCAATGTCGACAGCGTTGGAGCCAACGTGTACTCGATCGACGTTGGAGACGCGAGCAAGTCGCAGTACGTCGGGCGCTAGGCGCCCAAGGCGGCGAGGACGCCCTTGGTGCGTTCCACTTCGATCACCGCGAGCACCGACGCTCCTTCGGCGGCGATCTGACGCAGGCGCGCGGCCATGAACGCCTCTCGCTTCGCCTGGAGGCGTGCGAAACCCGGCGGGCCGTTCACCTCGGCGTCCCATGCGAGGACGAATTCTTGCGGGGTCCTCGCGTCGAATCGCTTCTTCGCGAGCCGTCGCTCCAGGCGTCCTTGGAAGATGACCTCCAAGGTCGAGACGCTGTCCACGTAGTTCTCGGTGTACGTGACCTCGTCCATGTCGATCGCCTCGAGACGGGTCCCTTGCTTCTCGGCGACCCGGACGGCCTCCGTGAAACACGGCGGGGGTTTCACCGGCGGTTCCCACGCCGAGAGGCCGGCCACATAGATCTCCTCCTCGAAGTTCTCCGGCTCCAGCGGGCCACCGTGGTAGACGCGGAGCGTCTGGAGCTCCTCGGGCCCGATGCTCAAGGCGACGACATCCGGTTTCGTCGCGCGGATGGCAGTGGCGACGGTCGACTTCTCCGACGGCAGGCCGCGGACGACGGAGAGGATGTTGACGGACGCGAGGCCGAGGCGGACCTCGTCCATCAACCCTTCCTCTCGGAAATCATCTCCTCGACATCGTCGCGATCTTTCGCGCGACGCAGCTCCTCGCGCGCGATGACGGGAACGCCGCGGATGCTCATGCGGACCCGGGCGCGCTCCACAAACATGACCGAGTCCTTCTCGACGACGCGGCTCAGGTTCGACACGACCTCCGCCTTCCGCTCGAGGGCCCGGTCCGCCTCACCGACACCGGTGAGGAACGTCGTCTCGTCGTGCTTGGAGAGCGCGTCGAAGGGGCTCCGCACCGTCCGGAGGACTCGATAGCCGAGGCGTTCGAGCCGCTCGAACATCTCTCGCTCGAAGCCTTCGATCTGCGGTAGTCGCTCCTCGCGCGCCGCCGGGTCGGCCAGGAGTGCGAACGGATCGACGGGCATGACGAGGGACTCGTTCAGGAACTCCTCGAGTCGCATCGCCACCTCCATCGTCGCGGACATCCCCTCGAGGTACATCTGGATCGTGCGGCGCGTGACGCCCGCGATATCGGCGAGGGTCCCGAGGGACACCTGTCGCTCCTCGCGTAGTCGTCGGAGGGCATCGGCATCCAATCGCACGTACAACCCGCCCGGTGCGGAGTACAGGAACGGCGGGACGCCCTCTTCCAAGAACTCGCCGAGGGTCCGGCGGGAGAGAATCGAGACGCCGAACCGCGTGTAGATCACGCCGTCCTCCAGGGATCCGGTCCCGCTCCGCTCTCCGACGACGAGAGGCGATGCCTCGAGGATTCGCGCAACCTCGAGGAGCTCGTGGGCCGTCTCCTTGTTCAGCGCGTCGACGTTCTGCAGGACCTTGACGATCAGGAGGGTGTCGTCGCGCCGTGCAACGAAGTCGAAGCACAAGCCGCGTTCGCCGTGCGGGCGAGACAGGAAGAACCCGGTCTTTGCGAGGCCGCGCCTCGTCTCCTCCAGGACGCGATCGCGTTTCATCGGTCATTCATCGTGTGGACTTCTATATAAATTCCACGGACGCGTTCTCCCGAGATGCTTTCGCGCCGACCAGCCGGCGAACCCTTTATCGCGGTCCCGGCGTTCGCCGTCCCCGATGGCGGGGGAACTGCTCGACGACCGCGTGATCGTCGACGACCCGGCGGAAGGCAGCGCGGTCTACAATCGCGGGTTCTTCGGCGCCCCCCGACCCGGAGGCGGCCTCGAGTTGAATCTCCTGGAGGCGGTGTATCTCGTCGAGGGAGGCCGGCTCGAGGTGCGACGCCGCGGGAGGGCGGTGGCCGCCCGGGAACTGTTCCGGGCCGCGAGCGCCTCGATGACCGCGTTCGAGATTCGCTACCTGGTGTACCGGGACCTGAGGGCCCGCGGTTACGTCGTCGAAGCCCGCGGCGGACCCGTCGATTTCCAGGTGTATCCGCGGGGCGGCGCGCCGAAGAAGACGCCGAGCAAATATTGGGTGCGGGCGTTGAGCGAGCGCGCGGTCTTCGACCTGGCGGAACTCCTCGGACGGGCGGAGGACGCGGCGGCGGTCCGGAAGACGCTCCTCCTCGGGCTCGTGGACGAAGAGAGCGATCTGACGTACTATAGCGTCCGGGAGGCGCACCCGCGCGGTCATCCGCCGGCCCCGCTCCGGAAGACCGAGGTGGTCGTCCACTTTCTCGGGGACCGCGCGGTCGTGATTGATGAGGTCCAAGCGAAGGCGCTCCACGACGCCGGTTTCTTCGGGAAGATCGTCGGACGTCGCTTGCAACTCAGCCTCCTCGAGACGGCGTACCTGTTGAAGGCCGGGCTCGTCGAAGTGCGGAACGCGGACACGGACCGTCCGATCCGACTCCCGCGGCTCATCAAGGAGGCGAAGGCGCTTCAACCCGATTTCGAACTCCGCCTTCAAGCATACGAGGATCTCACGAGCCGCGGCGTGATCTCGAAGACCGGCTTCAAGTACGGCTCGCACTTCCGCGCCTACGAGGGCGACCCGGAGACGCACCATGCAAAGTATCTCGTGCACGTCGTCCCAAAGGGCCACCGCGGCGCGTGGCCGGAAATCAGCCGGGCGGTCCGACTCGCTCACGGGGTGAAGAAACAGATCCTCTTCGGCGAAGTCGGGGATGGCGTGCGCTACGTGAAGCTGGAACGCGTGAGGCCATGAGGCGCTCGCATCCGGATTGACGCGATATACCTCTGAGTAGAGGTACACTTGCTGGCGTATCGAGCAGGCTTTGGCCGGTCCCGATTCAATTGTGTCTCGTCGAGGTCCAGAGTTCAACCCAGTGCGGCAATCCGGCGAGGTTACGGAGAGTCGCTTCCACATACGGCGGCATCGACTCCGGTCGGTGCGCGGCTTTCCGGTCCAGCAACAGCGCCACGATTCCGACCGAAGCCGCGGCCTCGAGATAGTCGAGCCGGTCGTCCACGAGGACACAGTCCTGGGGCTTGACTCCGAGTCGATGCGGAATCTCTTGCCAGTACCGGGACTGTCCTTTCTGCGCGTTCTGCGAATGGCCCGTGAAGATCCTATCAATCAGGTCGAACAAGCCCGCGCCTCGGAGCGCTGCGTCGTTCGTCTCGCTGCCGCCCGTGGCCACGTACACCCGGTGTCCGGCCGATCGGAGCCGCTCGATTGCGGTACGTGCATCCGGGTATCGCGCGTTGACGCGAGACATCGCCTCCCGTTCGAATTCCCGCGACACGGCGAGGGCATCCGAGGGCGGGCGGGCTACGCCCACTCGGTCGAAGATCTCCAAAAGGTGTCGTGCATCGAGCTCGTCGACGATATCCGCGTACCCTCTCGATTCCCAGTCCACCGAGTTGACCCGCTGGAGGTACGTCACCCAGGCTTCGTCGTGTGCGCGCCTCCACGTCTCCGGTGCGCCGCCGAAACGGGCCGAGAGGAGCTCCGCAAGACGCTCCCGATACCCGCGAAACATCTTCTCGTGGTCGAGCAGGACTCCGTACAGATCGAGGAGGACGTGCATCGACGAGGTCGCGCAGCTGAGGCACGAGCATAAGGGTTACGGGAGCGGGGAAACGACGAAATAGCGTTTGCCCGTTCCCGGCGGCGATGACGCGAGCGCGACCTTCGACGTTCAGTATCGTCGCGTTCGACCCGAAGACGAAAGATCTCGGCGTCGCCGTCGAATCCAAATTCGTCGCGGTCGGGGCCGTCGTGCCGTTCGCCGTGGCTCGTGTCGGAGCGGTCGCGACGCAGGCGTACGCCAACACCGCGTACGGACCGGATGCGCTCGCGATGCTGAAGCGCGGGGTCGCACCGAAGGACGTCGTGAAGAAGCTCGTGACGTCGGACAAAGACGCGGCGCAGCGCCAGATCGGCGTCGTCGACGCACGAGGCCGCGCCGCGTCGTACACCGGGAAAGAATGCTTCCCGTGGGCGGGGCACGTCGTCGGCCGGAATTTCGCGGCCCAGGGGAACATCCTCGCGAGTGAGGAAGTCTTGAAGGCGTTGGCCCGGGCCTTCGAGATGACGCAGGGTGACCTGCCCGTCCGCCTGCTCGCGGCGTTGAGCGCGGGGCAGCGGGCCGGCGGCGACAAACGAGGCCAGCAGAGCGCGGCGATCCTCGTCGTCCGGCACGGCGGCGGATACGCAGGCTTCAACGACCGTTGGATCGACATCCGGGTCGATGACCATCCGGCCCCGATCGAGGAGCTCATCCGCATCTTCAACGTGTACGATCTCACCCTCCTAAACCGCGAAGATCCCAAGGATGTCGTCCTCCTCAAGCCGGAGATTGTGCGGGAGATCCAGGCCAACCTGGCGGCTCTTGGGCTCTACCACGGACCGACCTCGGGCAAGTTTGACGCGAAGGCGAAGTCCGCTTTCGAGACGTGGGCCGAGATGAACAACTACGAGAACAAGCTCCGCAAGGACGGCAAGGTGTGGGGCAGCTTGTACCGCGCACTGAAGGCTCAGGCCTCTAGCGCCGGTGGCTGAACAGGATTCAAGATTTCGATGGGATGGCGTAGACTCGTTCCCCGCCAATCCACGTGGATGCGATCTGCATCTGCGCGATTTGCTCCGGCGTCTCGAACGGGTCGCCCCGGAGGACGACGAAGTCGGCGAGCTTACCCGATTCGAGACTTCCTTTCTCGTGTTCCTCGAACGCGGCATACGCGCCGCCCGCGGTGGCCGCTCGGATGGCCTCCCCCGGGGAGAGGCGCTGGTCTTCGAAGAATCCGTTCACGGCCCAGTGGATGCCGAAGAGGGGGCCGTACGGCATGCCGTCGGAACCGAAGCACAGCGGAATGCGGGCGCGGAGGATCCCGCGAAAGGGATTGTTCGCGGTGAATCGTCCTGCGCCGAGGCGTGTCTCGTAGACGTCCCCGGGTCCGCTCCATTGCCCGACGAAGTTTGGTTGGCACGAAGCCACGATTCCCGCGGCCTTCGTCCGTCGCAAGACATCGTCGTCCGGAAGCTCGTAGTGCTCAATCCGATGCCGCGCATCTCTTCTGGGTGCCGAATCCTGAACCTCTTCGAGCGTCTCTACGACGAGTCGGATCGCCGCGTCCCCGATCGCATGGGTCGCCGTCTGGAAGCCGGCGCGATGCGCCGTCGTCAAGATTGAACGAAGCTCGGTTGGCGAGTGAATGAGCACCCCTCGGTCGTTTGGCCGGCCGACGTAGGGAGCGCTGAGGGCCGCTGTGTAGGCGCCCAGCGATCCGTCCGCGAAGACCTTGATCGCGCCGAGCCGGAGCCACGGATCGCCGAACCCGGCGCCGAGTCCAGCATCGGCGAGGGCTCCCAGCATGGAGTCTCTCGGCATCGCATACACTCGGACGCGGAATCGTCCGATGCGCTGGAGGCGCTGGTATGCCGTCCACCCCGCACGGCTCACGACATCGTGGATCGAGGTGATCCCGAGCCGGTGCGCCATCCGCGCGACCGCGGGAAGGCCGCGCTCGATCCCTGCCTCGCCGGTCTCGAATCGGAGATGGAACTCTCCGAATGCGTCCTCCGTCAGGAGTCCGGTCGGACGGCCGGATGCGTCGACTTCAAATCCCCGCATGCCGGCGAGGCCCGCGGCCCGCTCGAGGGCCATCGAATTCAGCGAGCCGATGTGGCAGTCGATCCGCCGAGCGACGACGGCGTGGTCGGTCGATACGCGATCGAGATCCTCTCGCGTCAGGAAGCGTCGCTCGGGCCATTTCGCCTCGTCCCAATCGATTCCGACGACCCAGCCGCCGTGGGGGGTCGAAGCCGCTGTCTTGCGGAGTCGGACGACTGCCTCTTCGAGGTTGCGCGTGCCATCGAGCCGCGTCCATCCGCGTTCGCCCGCGGAATCGGCCATGTGGGTGTGCGCGTCGATGAAACCCGGCACGACGACGGCGCCACGAAGGTCGACGAGGGTCGTGCGGCGACCCCGCCACCGCTCCCCCTGCGCCGACGTCCCGACGGCCAAGAGACGGTCGCCCCGAACCGCGAGGGCCTTCGCCCACGGCCGATCTCGGGCCGCTGTGAAGACCTTGCCGTCGACGAGGACAATGTCCGCGTCGCCAGGCATCTCAGCGCACGTCCCGCAAGTCCCGGAGGCGCTCGATCGCTTCGCGGAGCGTCTCGTCTCGTTTCGAGAACATGAACCGCACGTATCGCCGGCCATCGACCGGGTCGCCGTAGAACGAAGAGCCGGGGACGACCGCGACCCGTAATCGCTCCACGAGGTACATCGCGAATGCCCAATCGTCCTCGAACGGGAAACGGTCGAAGTCCGCGATCACGTAGTACGCGCCTCCCGGTGGCCGGCAGTCGAGACCGGCATCGCGGAGCCCGCGCACAAAGAAGTCCCGCTTCGCCTGATACGAGCGCGCCAAGTCCGCGTAGTAGGACTCCGGCAAGTTCAGGGCGGCGACGGCGGCGATCTGAAGCGGATGGGGCGCGCCGACCGTCAGGAAGTCGTGCGTCCGCCGCATCGCGCTGGCGAGGGTCTTCGGCGCGATCGCCCATCCGATTCGCCATCCCGTCGCGCTGTACGTCTTCGAGAGGCCGTTGATCGTGATCGTCCGCTCGGCCATCTCGCCGATCGTCGCGAGCGATACATGACGGGCGCGATCGAACACGATGTGCTCGTAGATCTCGTCCGTCACCGCGACGACGTCGTGGTCCGCGCACAGGTCGGCGATCGTCCGGAGTTCGTCCCGCGTGAAGACCTTGCCCGTCGGGTTGTTCGGCGTGTTCAGGATGAGGACCTTCGTCCGGTCCGTGAACGCGGCTTTCAGCGCTTCCTCGTCCACGGTCCAGTCGGGCCACGCCATCCGCACGTACCGCGGGCGGGCGCCGCTCACGATCGCGTCCGGACCGTAGTTCTCGTAGAAGGGCTCGAAGATGACCGCCTCGTCGCCCTCGTTGATCAGGGAGAGCATCGCGGCCATCATCGCCTCGGTCGAGCCGCAGGTGACGACCAGGTTCGACTCCGGGTCCGCGTCGATCCCGTTGAAGGCCTTCGCCCGCCGCGCGATCGCGTCCCGGAGTTCGCGGGCGCCCCAGGTAATCGAGTACTGATTGTATCCGCCGTCGAGGGCTCGCTTCGCCGCGGCCGTGAGTTCCGGCGGCGGCTCGAAGTCCGGATAGCCCTGGGCCAAGTTCACGGCGCCGTGCAGCACGGCGATCCGCGTCATCTCTCGGATGACCGACTCCGGGAATTTCTGGACTCGGTCCGCGACGCGTCGATCGCGGATCGCGATGTCCTGGCGGATGGCGGAGGTCGGCGTTGGGATGGAGGTCCCCCGCCGCGGAAGGTCCGCGCGTGCAAAAACCTGTCGGGCGAGGATTAAGAGCGCGGATCTCCATCCGCGCGGACCGAGGTCGCGCGCATGGCCGAGCGGTTCTTCGATTTCTGGCGGGTCGACGTCTTCACGGACACGCCGCTCGCCGGCAATCCGCTCGCGGTGTTCCCGAGGGCGACGGGCCTCTCGGCCGTCGAGATGGGCGGGATCGCGCGGGAGATGAATCTCTCGGAGACCACGTTCGTCTTCCCTTCGACGAACCCCACGGCCCATTATCGCAACCGGATCTTCACGCCCGGAGGCGAGATCCCGTTCGCGGGCCATCCGTCGATCGGCACGGCGTTCGTCGCGGCCATGGAAGGCCTGGTCCCTCACCCGGACGGATCCTCCGTCGTGTACCAAGAACTCGAGATCGGCGTGCTCCCGCTCGAACTGATCTGCGAAGCCGGACAGGTGAAGAAGGTCATCATGACCCAAGGCGAACCTTCCGTCGGAGCGGAGGTCAAGAATGTGGAGCCGCTGGCCGCGGCCCTCGGGGTGCGCGCGAAGGACCTCGGGCCCAAGGGGCTGGCTCCCCAGATCGCCGCGACCGGGATTCAGTCCCTCCAGGTTCCGTTTCGTTCTCTCGACGTCGTCAAGGGCCTGGATCCGGACCTGCGAGACCTGGGAAAGGTCCTCTCCAAGTTCGGGGAGAAAGTCGTCTGCTACGCCTTCGCCCTGGGAGGCGAGACGCCCGGCGCGGCCGTCCACGCTCGGAGCTTCGTCCCGGATCTCGGGATTGAGGACCCGGCGACCGGAAGCGCGGCGGGGGCGTGCGGCGCGTACCTGGCCTCCCGCGGCCGGCTGCCCGCGCCAACGTTCGTGATCGAACAGGGAATCGAGATCCACCATGCCAGCCGCATCGAGGTGAGCGTCGAAACGGAGGGCGGGAAGCCGAGGGTCGTGCGGGTCGGGGGCCAATCGGTCCCCCTCATCCGCGGAAATCTCCGGCTTCCCTGACCCGGGTCGTTCCGTCGGAGGGATCCAGGATCGCGACCGCGGCGGAAGTCCAACTCGTCTATCTGTTCGCCGCGCTGCTCGTCGTCGGCGCCGTGCTGCTGGCGTTCTTGCCGCTCTTGCACCACACGTGGACGTTCGGCGCGTCCCGACGGCTGTTCGCTGTGTTGCTCATCGTCATCCTGGCTCTCGGGATTGGAGCGGTGTTCCTGGTGAACTCGGCGATCTCGGATCCGGTCTACTTCGTCCCGATCGCAGGGATCACGGTCGGACTGCGCGTGGCCTCTCCTTTCCTCTTGTACCGGCGCGTTCAGGACCGGTTGGAGGCACGCCGATGGTGGAGTGTCTTCCGTTGGTTCGTCGCGGTCGGTTTCGTCGTTCTGATCGCCATTCTCGCGTACCATCTGCTGCTGCTCGCGTCCGGTTCGGAACCGGCGAATGTGGCGGTCTTCAGCGAGCAGCTCGTGATGGCCCTCGGGGCGTCTCTTCTCATCGTCCGGACAGGTCTTCGGGTTCGGCCTCGCGAGGCGGCCGAGATGTGGCCGATCTGGTCCGCGGCGGTGCTCTTTGCGATCGCCTTCGTCGTCGTCCTTCCTTACGCGATTCCCGCCTTCGAACTCGTGTACGTCGTCACGGGAATCGTGGGCTGGTCGATCGGCGTCGTCGCCGTCATCTCTGATCTCTGAAGCTGATGGAGGCGGACCGAACCGGGCTGTCGCCGCGGCTCGGGCTACAGTTCGACCTTGATGCCGAGCTTTTCCGTCAGTTCCTTGTAGCGGTTTCGAATCGTGACTTCAGTCACGCCCGCGACGTCGGCGACCTCCCGCTGCGTGCGGCGCTCGTTGCACAGGATCGACGCGATGTAGATCGCCGCCGCGGCGACGCCCGTGGGCCCGCGGCCCGAGGTCAGCTCCTTGTCCTGGGCTTCTTTCAGGATCTCGACGGCCCGCGACTGGACCTCGCCGGTGAGCTTAAGTTCGGAACAGAACCGGGACACGTAGTCCTGCGGTTTCGTCGGCATCAACTTGAGCTTGAGCTCGCGGGTCATGAACCGATACGTGCGGCCGATCTCCTTGCGGCCCACGCGGGACGAGTTCGCGATCTCGTCGAGCGTCCTGGGCACGTTGCACTGTCGGCACGCCGCGTACAGCGACGCGGCCACGACGCCTTCGATCGACCGCCCGCGGATCAGGTTCTTGTTCACGGCCTTGCGGTACACCATCGCGGCCGTCTCGCGGACGTTCCGCGGCAGGCCCATGCCGCTCGCCATCCGATCGAGCTCGCTCAGCGCGAACGCGAGGTTGCGTTCCGTCGCGTTGCTCACTCGGATCCGTCGTTGCCACTTCCGGAGGCGGTACAGCTGGGCGCGGTTCCGCGTCGGGATCGATTTGCCGTACGAGTCCTTGTTCTTCCAGCCGATCGTCGTCGAGAGGCCTTTGTCGTGGATCGTGTACGTCATCGGCGCACCGGTGCGCGCGCGCTTCTCGCCCTGCTCGACGTCGAACGCCCGCCACTCGGGCCCCTGGTCAATCATCTGGTCGGTCAGCACGAGGCCGCATTCTTCGCAGATGAGCTCGCCTCGCTCGTAGTCGAACGAAAGGTGGCCCGAATTGCACTCGGGGCATCTAGTGACTTCTTCGGCTTCTTCGATCTTCTTGGTTGGCATGGTTTCCCTCAGCAACGAACACGTCGACTCCGATCATGGATAGCGAGGCCGCTCCGGCGGGCCGTACGGCCGCAAAGGGCTCGCGGACAGGTCCAAATACCTTTACCACCCGGCCCAGCGGTCGGTTTCGTTTGTCCCGCACGTCGGCGCCTCGCGAGGGGGCGAATTCGGATCGGACGAGGACCGTCCCGTCGTGGGCGATGTTCTCGACCACGCCGAGCCGCCTCATGCCCCCTCTGATACGGTCGCTGGCAATGCGTGTCTACTATTTAACGAGAGCGGAATTTATTTGTACCGGCACCGGCGCCGGGACCCCTCGAAACGATCCATTTTCGGGCCGTCCCGACGCGGTCGCCTTGGTTCGCGTTGTGTCCTCGATTCGCGTCGTTAACCTTATTTGAGGTTAATCTCGCCCGGCCGTTGGAGTCCTCTCCGCGGCCTCCCATCCGGCGGTCCGGGTCCGTGCGGATTGCTCCCCGAACGTATTAACCGCGCGCCTCCGATGCCGCGACGGGAAACGCGTGAAACTCGTCCCGTTCGAAATGGAGCGATGGCAGTCGACTTGGGAGAACACCGTCGATTTCAATCTCTCCGAGAGCGGGGTCCAACCCATCCCGCTGCGGGAACTGCTGGGAGACGAAGCGGCGACCGAGCGGTTCCTCGACCATCCGCTCGCGTACTCGCAAGGGAACGGCACACCCGAGCTCCGAGCGAAGATCGCGGCGATGTACCGCGACGCCAGCCCGGGCCACGTCCTCGTGACGAACGGTTCGTCGGAGGCGAACCTCCTCGCGATGTGGCACCTCGTCGAACGGGGGGACGAAGTCGTCGTCATGCTGCCGAATTACATGGAGAATTGGGGCCTCGCGCAGATGTTCGGCGGGAACGTGAAGCCGCTCCGCCTGCAAGAGAGCCGGAGCTGGCAGTTCGATCCGGACGAGCTCAGCTCGCTCGTGACGCCGAAGACGAAGGCCATCGCGATCTGCAATCCGAACAACCCGACCGGCGCGGTGATGGGCGATGCGCAGCGGAAGGCGGTGTTGGACGCGGCCCGCGACCGGGGTGCATGGCTGCTCTCCGATGAAGTGTACATCGGTGCGGAGCGCGAAGGGCCGCGGACCGAGAGCGTATGGGGCGAGCATGAACGAACGTTGATCGTCAACGGCTTGAGCAAGGCGTACGCCCTCCCCGGTCTGCGGATCGGCTGGGTCGTCGGGCCGCCGGAGGCGGTCGCGACGCTCTGGGCCCATCACGACTACACGACCCTCGCACCGACGTACTTGTCCGACCGCCTCGCGCAAATCGCCCTGGCGCCGAAGCGTCGGGAGGAAATCCTCGCACGGACGCGCTCGATCCTCCAGCGGAACTACGGAATCCTGGCGGACTGGATCCGGAATCACGGCTCTCTGTTCTCCCACATCCCTCCGACGGCGGGCGCGATCTGCTTTCTGCGGTACGCCTTGAGGATCAACTCGACGGAACTCGCGTGGCGCCTGCTCAAAGAGAAATCGACGCTCATCGTGCCGGGCGATCACTTCGGCATGGACGGGTTCATCCGGATTGGCATGGGGGACGCACAAGCCTACTTGACGAAAGGCCTCGAGCGGATCGACGCCCTGATCCGGGAGATCCGGACCGAGAAAGGGAAGTCGTGATGGACGTCCTGCTCCTCTCGGAACCTGAAGTCCGGGAACTGATCGGGCCGGCCGAGGCGCTCCCCGCGGTGCGGGACGCGTTCGCCCGCTTGGCGAGGGGCGAGGCGAGCCTCCCGGGCGTCGTCCACCTCGACGTCCCGAACTCCGGTGCCGAGGTCCACGTGAAGGGCGCGCACCTTCAGGGCTCGCGGTTCTTCACAATCAAGGTCGCCTCCGGCTCGTACGCCAATCCGGAGCGCGGCCTCCCGGTCGGCAGCGGCATTGTCCTCGTCTTCGATTCGACGACCGGCTTCCCCAAGGCCGTGCTCTTCGACAACGGCTACCTCACGGATCTGCGGACGGGGGCGGCTGGTGCGTTGGCTGCGGACCTCCTCGCGCGCCGCGAAGTCGACCGAGTCGGGATCGTTGGAGTCGGAATCCAGGCCCGTTATCAGCTTGGCGCCCTCCTCGGCGTACGGAAGCCCGAACGGGTGATCGCGTTCGGGCGATCCGAGGCGAAGGCGGCTCGCTATGCGCAAGAGATGGAGAAGCTCCACGGCATCCGGGTGCTCCCGGCGAAGACGGTCGAGCAGGCGGTTCGCGGCTCGGATGTCGTGGTCACGGTAACGCCGTCTCGGGAGCCGCTCGTGCGAGCCGAATGGGTCTCCCCGGGGACCCACATCACGGCCGTCGGCGCCGATGGCCCGGACAAACAGGAGCTCGATGTCGAGGTGCTCAAGAACGCCGACAAGGTCGTCGCGGACCGACTCGACCAATGCATCCGATTCGGAGAGATTCATCACGCCATCGAGGCCGGGGTCCTCCGCCCGGGAGACGTCTACGCCGAACTCGGCGAGATCGCCGCCGGGCTGAAGAGGGGCCGGACCTCAGACCAGGAAATCACCGTCGCGGACCTGACCGGTGTGGGGGTCCAGGACGCCGCCGTCGCGGAACTCGTCGTGGGCGCCGCCCTTCGGCGGGGCACAGGGAAACGGCTCGACCTCTGAAGGCGGCACGCATGCGGCATCGGATCGTCCTCGTGGGGTTCGGGAATGTGGGGCGCGAATTCGCCCGACTTCTCCTCGAGCATCGGTCCGAGTTGAAAAGGGAGTTCGGGCTCGATGCCTCAATCGTGGCGATCCTGACCGCGCGGCACGGATCCGTCGAGAACCCGGCCGGGGTCGACGTGCGGAAGGCGTTGCGGCTGGCCGATGCGGGCGTCTCCCTGGAATCGTGCGGCCGCGGGATTCCGGTCCGCGCCCCCGAATACATTCGTCGGGCTCGAGCGAACGTGGTCGTCGAGGTCACGCCGTTGCGAATCGCTCCCCGCCAGGTCGCCTTCGATCATGTCCTCGCCGCACTTCGGACCGGCAAGCACGTGATCACCGCGAACAAGGGCCCGGTCGTCTACCACTATCGGCTGCTGCGCGAGCTCGCACGCAGGAATCGCGTTGGATTCCGGTACGAAGGGACCGTGATGGACGGGGCGCCGGTGTTCAACCTGTTCCAGGAGGCGCTCCGCGGCGCGCGGGTCGAATCCTTCGAGGGCATCCTGAACAGCACGACGAACCTCGTCCTCTCGGAGATCGAAGCCGGCCACACGTATGCGGACGGCGTCGAGGCGGCGCGCCGGATCGGGTTCCTCGAGACGGACCCGTCGATGGACCTCGACGGCTGGGACGCGACCGTCAAAGCGTGTCTCCTGGCGAACGTCCTGATGGGCGGCCGCGTCCGGCCCGAACGCGTCCCTCGACAGGGAGTCTCCACTCTGGCCGCGGAAGCGGTTCGGGACGCCCTGCCGG
>Ga0209157_1000359_pt1 | contig 39466 bp, 36 predicted proteins | sample GraSoiAngelo_135_FD_185892 | JGI IMG/M metagenome (GOLD analysis project Ga0209157, IMG submission 185892) | Grasslands soil microbial communities from the Angelo Coastal Reserve, California, USA - 14_0929_05_40cm (SPAdes) (version 2) | ecosystem: Environmental > Terrestrial > Soil > Grasslands ...
ACCCACGGCCGCCTGGCCTACCGCGGCTACGACATCACCGATCTCGCGCGCCACGCGAGCTTCGAGGAAGTCGCCCACCTGCTCTGGCACGGCGACCTGCCGACCGCGGGGGAGCTCGACCGCACGACGGTCGCCCTCATCGCGGCGCGGGACATTCCGCGCGAGCTCGTCGAGACGTTCCGCCTCACGCCGAAGGACACCGATCCGATGCGCGCCCTCCAGACGGCGGTGGCGATCCTCGGTATGCGCGATCCGGACGCGACCGACAACTCGCACGCGGCCAACCTCCGGAAGGCTGTGCGGCTCACGAGCCAGATCGCCACGGCGATCTGCGCCCACCACCGGGTGCGGAGTGGCCAGTCGCCGATCCCCGCCGCGCCGGACCTCGGGCACGCCGCCAACTTCCTCTACATGCTGACGGGCAGGCGTCCGTCCACCGTGACGGCCAAGGCCTTCGACGCGAGCCTCACCCTCTACGCCGAGCACGAGCTGAACGCCTCGACCTTCACGACGCGCGTCATCGTCTCGACGCAGTCGGACATGCACTCGGCCGTCGCGGGCGGCGTGGGCGCCCTCAAGGGCCCGCTCCACGGGGGCGCGGGCGAGGCGGTCATGCGCACGCTGATGGAGATCGGCGAGGTCGCCCACGTGGACGCCTTCGCCGAGCGGGCGCTCGCCGAGAAGCGGCGGCTCATGGGGTTCGGTCATCGCGTGTACAAGGCGGGCGACCCGCGGGCGGCGATCCTGCGCGGCATGGCCGAGGAGGCCTGCCGCCAGTCGGGCCAGTTCAAGTGGTACGAGATGGCCGTCAAGCTCCACGCGCGCATCAACGCCGCCAAGGGGCTCATCCCGAACGTGGACTTCTACTCGGCGCCCCTCTTCTACTCGCTCGGCATCCCCGTGGATCTCTTCACGCCCGTGATCGCGGCGGGACGCATCGCAGGCTGGACGGCGAACATCCTCGAGCAGCACGACGACAACCGGCTCATCCGCCCGCGCGGCGAGTACGTCGGCCCGAAGCGGCGCGCATTCGTCTCGGTGGACAAACGTGCCTGAAGCAGGCCACCCGGAGCCAGTGGAATGAGAAGCGACATCCGGAACGAAGCCGCGTCGCGCCTCGTCTCGGGCCACCCACCGATGGCACCCGCCTCGCGGACCCCGTTACAGTGAAACAGAGCCTCACCCGGAAGCTCATCGAATCGCACCTCGCGTCGGGCAAGCCCGTCGCCGGCGAGGAGATCGGTCTCACCGTGGACCAGGCGCTCCTCACCGACACGAACGGCACGATGGCGTGGCTCCAGTTCGAGGCGATGGGTTTCCAGCGCGTGGTCCCCCCGTGCGTCGTCACCTACATCGACCACAACGTCTACCAGGTGGACTCGCGCAACTCCGACGACCACCGCTACCTCCAGACCGCCGCGCGCCGTTACGGGGCGGTCTTCTCCAAGCCCGGCAACGGCATCTGCCACCAGGTGCACCTCGAGAGCTTCTCGGTGCCCGGCCAGACGCTGCTCGGCACCGACAGCCACACGCCGCTCTGCGGCGCCGCCGGCATGCTGGCGATCGGCGCGGGTGGCCTCGACGTCGCCGTCGCGATGGGTGGCGGCCCCTACCCCTTCACGATGCCCGAGGTCGTGCGCGTGTGGCTCACCGGCGAGCTCCAGCCGTGGGTGACGGCGAAGGACGTGATTCTCGAGCTCCTGCGCCGTCTCAGCGTCCGTGGCGGCACGGGGAAGATCTTCGAGTACGCCGGACCCGGGGTCGCCGCGCTCTCGCTCCCGCAGCGGATGACCCTCGCCAACATGGGGGCCGAGCTCGGGCTGACGACGAGCGTCTTCCCATCGGACGCGGTCACCCGCGACTACTTCCGTCGCCTCCATCGGAAGCACGCGTGGACCTCGCAGGCGGCGGACGACGACGCCCAGTACGATGACCGCTTCGAGCTCGACCTCGCCGCGGTCACGCCCCTCGTCGCGCTGCCCGGCTCGCCCGACCGCGTGGTGCCCGTCGCGGAGGTCGAGGGGACGAAGGTCGAGCAGGTGATGGTGGGCTCGTGCACCAACGGCTCGTGGGAGGACATGTGGGCGGTCACGCAGGTGCTTCAGGGTCGGCACGTGCACCCCGACGTCTCGTTCGTCCTGTTCCCCGGGAGCCACAGGATCCTCGAGACCATGGCGCGCGAGGGGCTGCTCGCCGACCTCCTCGCCTCCGGCGCGCTGATTTCTGAGCCGACGTGCGGCTCGTGCGCGGGCATCGGCCACGTGCCGGCGGCCGGCACGAAGAGTCTTCGCGCGTTCAACAGGAACTTCCCGGGCCGGAGCGGCGTGAAAGGCGACGAGGTCTACCTCGCCTCCTCGGTCACGGCGGCGGCGTCCGCGCTGACGGGCGCGATCACCGATCCGCGGACGGCGGGCACGCCAGCCTCCCTCTATCTGCCCGAGAGCTTCGCCGCCTCGAGCGCCGGGCTCGTCACGCCGGACGGCCAGGGCGAGGTCATCCGCGGGCCCAACATCAAGGCGGTCCCGCTCGGCGAGCCCGTGGCCGAGCGTCTCGAGGCGCCCGTGCTGCTGAAGCTCGGCGACAAGATATCGACCGACGACATCTCTCCCGCCGGTGCCGCGGTGCTCGTCTTCCGCTCCAACATTCCGGCGATCGCCGAGTTCTGCTTCAAGTACGTCGACCCGGAGTTCGCCGCGCGCGCCAAGGCGGCCGGACGCGGGATCGTCGTCGCGGGCGAGGTCTATGGCCAGGGGTCCTCGCGCGAGGCCGCGGCGATCGGCCCCATGTACCTCGGCGTGCGCGCGGTGCTCGCCAAGTCGTTCGCGCGGATCCATCGGGCGAATCTGATCAACTGGGGCGTCGTTCCGCTCACGTTCGACGATCCGTCGGCCTACGACGCGCTCGAGCGTGACGACCGGCTGCGCCTCGACGGCCTCAGGCAGGCACTCGCCGCCGGCGACCGCGTGAGCATCCTGGACACGCGCCGGGGCCGGCGCTTCTCGGCCTCCTGCGTCCTGACGGCCCGCGAGCGCGACATCCTCCTCGCGGGCGGGCTCCTCGCCCACACGTCCAAGGGCGGCCCGTGACGCAACGACGCGTCCGCGCCGTCTACATGCGGGGCGGGACGAGCCGCTGCCTCGTCTTCCGCGCCGCCGATCTGCCGGGCATGGGCGCCGAGCGCGATCGGATCCTCCTCGCGGCGCTCGGGAGCCCGGATCCCTACGGCCGCCAGCTCGACGGGCTCGGCGGCGGCATCTCGTCGCTCTCGAAGGCGTGCATCGTCGGGCCGACGTCCCACCCGGAGGCCGACGTGGACTACACCTTCGCGCAGGTCGAGGTGACGAGGCCCGTCGTGGACTACAAGGGCAACTGCGGCAACTGTTCCTCCGCCGTCGGGCCCTTCGCCATCGACGAGCACCTCCTCCCGGCGGTCGAGGGCGAGACGCGCGTACGCATCCACAACACCAACACGCGGAAGCTCATCGTCGCCCACGTCCCCGTGAAAGACGGCGAGGCTCAGGTGGCGGGCGACTTCGAGCTCGCGGGTGTCCCGGGCCGCGGCGCCCGGATCGCGCTCGACTTCCTCGACCCGGGCGGCGCGGGCAGCGGACGCCTGCTCCCCACGGGGAACCCGCGCGACGTGGTGGACGGCATCGAGGCCTCGCTCGTGGATGCGACGAATCCCGTCGTCTTCGTCCGCGCCAAGGACCTCGGCCTCGCCGGGATCGAGACACCGCTTGCGATCGACGCCGACCGTTCGCTGGCGGCCCGCCTCGAGGCGATCCGTGTCGAGGCGGCGCGCCGCATGGGGATCCCGGGAAGCTCGGCGGTGCCCAAGGTCGCGGTCGTGACGCCGCCAGTGGACTTCACGGCTCTCGACGGCGCGCGGTACCGGCTCGATCAGGTCGACCTCCTCGCCCGCGTGATCTCGATGGGCAACTGCCACCGCGCGTTCGCGCTGACCGCCGCCATGTGCCTCGCGGTCGCCGCCCGCGTGGAAGGCACCGTGGTCCGTGAATGTGTCCCGTCCGTGAGCGGCGACGTGCGACTGGGCCATCCGTCGGGGGTCCTGCCGATCGACGCCGCGGTGCGCGTCCGTGACGGGGCGCCCTGGGCCGAGCGGGTGACCGTCTACCGGACGGCGCGCCGGCTCATGGAGGGCTTCGTCCGCGTCCCCTGACGTACCCCTGTTAACCGGGGTCTTGACCGTCGAGTTCCGCGGTTGGATCCCCGCCGACGGCAAGTCGGCTCGCCCCTCCCGAACCCGCCGGCCGGCGGCGCGGTGACCGGGCGTTGAGAGCAGGGGCTACGTTTCCGAAAAATCAGATCCTTTTGTGTTGCGTTGCCTGACGCTTTAGGATAGTGGGTTGACATGGCCGGGCGCGACGTCCTGATCGTCGACGATGACCGTCAGGTCCGCGAGGTGCTCCACCAGATCTTCGTCGCTGCCGGCTACAAGTGCGTTCTGGCCAAAGACGGGGACGAAGGGCTGCAGGTGTTCAAGGCGGGACGCCCGCCACTCGTCGTGACCGACCTCAAGATGCCGGGCATCGCGGGCATCGAGCTCCTCCGCCAGGCGCGCGCGGTCGACGGCGACGTGGCCGTGATCGTGCTGACCGACGCCGCTGACTGGAAGAACGCCATCGAGAGCCTGAAGCTCGGTGCGCACGCCTTCCTCATGAAGCCGATCAACATGGATGAGCTGCTCATCACCGTTGAGCGCGCGCTGGAGCGCCGTCAACTCCTGATCGAGCGCCGCGAGCACCAGCAGGATCACGGACAACGCCAGGAGGCGCCGCGCGAGATCCTGATCGTCGAGGACGACCCCGTGCACCGCGACCTTTTCAATCGGATGTTCCTCTTTGCTGGCTACAAGTGCCTGCTGGCCAAAGACGGGGGTGACGGGCTCGAACTGTTCCGGCGATCGCGACCGCCGCTGATCTTAACCGAGTTCAAGATGCCGGTGATGAGTGGCGGTGAGCGCGTGGCCGGCGCGGGCATCGAACTGCTCAAGCAGATCGGCCAGGAGGACCCGGACGCGGCCGTCATCGTCCTGGGTAACCCGTCGTACGGCGCGGCCGACGTGAAGACCCTGGTTGCGAGCCTCAAGCTCGGCGCGTACGCCTTCTTCTGGAAGCCCGTGAGCAACGACGATCTGCTGTTCGCCGCTGAGCGAGCCATCGAACGGCGTCAGCTCCTGATCGAGCGCCGCCAGCGTGAGGAGGGAGTCTAGTTCCCACCGCTGGCCGTCGCTTCGACGGCGGGCCGGGGCTCCCGGAGCCGCTCCGCCCGGCCGCTGGATCAGTCAACCGCCGCAGCGTTCCCGGCCGGTCGTCGACGGGTCGTTCATCTTCCCGTGACGTACCCCTGTTAACCGGGGTCCTGACCGTCGAGTTCAGCGGCTGGATCCCCGGCAACGGCAAGTCGGCTCGCCCCTCCCGAACCCGCCGGCCGGCGGCGCGGTGACCGGGCGTGGAGAGCGGGTGCCACGTTTCCGAAAAACCAGATCCTCTTGTGTTGCGCTGCCTGACGCCTTCTGATAGTGCGTTGACATGGCCGAGCGCGACGTCCTGATCGTCGAGCACGACCCGAAAGTGAGCGAGGTGTTACGCCTCATCTTCGAGGTGACAGGCTACAACTGTCTGCTCGCCCTCGACGGCCGCGAAGGCGTGGAGGTGTTCAAGGCGGGACGCCCGCCGCTCGTGGTGACCGACCTCAGGACGCCGGGCATGACCGGGATCGAGCTCCTCCGCCAGGTGCGCGCGGTCGACGACGACGTCGCCGTGATCGTGCTGACCGACGCCGCTGACTGGAAGAACGCCATCGAGAGCCTGAAGCTCGGCGCGTACGCCTCCCTCATGAAGCCGATCAATATGGACGAGCTGCTTATCACCGCTGAGCGCGCGCTAGAGCGCCGTCAACTCCTGGTCGAGCGCCGCCAGCATCAGCAGGCCCACGGGCAACGCCAGGAGGCGCCGCGCGAGGTCCTGATCGTCGAGCACGCCCGCCAAATCCGCGAGTTGTTGTGTGAGATCTTCCTCAGTGCGGGCTACACGTGCCTGACGGCCAGCGACGGCGACGAAGGGCTCGAAGTGTTTCGAAAGGCGCGACCGCCGCTGATCGTCACCGAACTTAATATACCGGCGCCGCTGATGGTCACCGAACGCAATATCCCGGTGACACTTGGCGGTGAGAAGATGGCCGGCGCGGGTATCGGGTTGCTCAGGCTGGTCCGCCAGGAGGACCCGGACGCGGCGGTCCTTGTCCTCGGCGGGAAGATGGACTTGAAGATCCATGCCGCGTGCCTGAAACTCGGCGCGTACGCTCACCTCTGGAAACCCGTGCTCATGGACGAGCTGCTGATCGCCGCTGAGCGAGCCATCGAACGGCGCCAGCTCCTGATCGAGCGCCGCCAGCGCTAGGAGGGATCCTAGTTCCCGCCGCTGGCCGCCGCTTCGACGACGGGCCGGGGCTCCCGGAGCTGCTCCCGCCCGGCCGCTGGATCAGTCAACCGCCGCACCGTTCCCGGCCGGTCGTCGACGGGTCGTTCATCTTCCCGTGAGCCGGCTCTATCTCTCCACGGCGAAGGACGAGATCGCGCGGCGGCGGGCCCTCGTCCCCACGGGCCAGGTCGTCGAAGCGTGGCCCGACCTCGTCGAGCCCGGCGCGTTCTGGCTCGGCGACGAGTCGAAGGCGCTCCTCGAGCGTGACGGCCCGCCGATCCCCGTCAGGCTCGCGTTGCCCACCGACCGCGTGGAGGTCTATTACGGCCCGCAGCTGACCGACGTCGAGTCGCTCCCCCGCGAGGAATCCCTGCGGGCGCGGGTCGTGTCCGGGCGCGGCATCGCCGCCGCGTGGATCACCCTGGACCGCTTCGGCCACCGCAACACCTTCGAGCCCCAGTCGCCGGCCGATCCGGTCTTCAACCTCCGGCGGGTCGGCGGCGGCAAGGGCCATCTCTGGCGGCTGTTCCGAACGAAGCAGGATGCGATCGTCTACATGGTCGAGGCCTACGGGAGGGAGGCCGAGGGCGCCGAGTGGGCGCGGGCCCTCACGATCGAGGGCTTCGAGGACCTCGTCAAGCGCCACGCGAGCGCCCTCGACGGACCTCCCCCATGACCACGGCGCTCGACATGCCGGCCGCGCAGGATCGGCGGGATCGCGTGTACCGGGTCGTCCGCGCGATCAGCCGTTTCTGGCTCTGGTTCTTCTTCAAGTCGGTGGACGTGCGCCATCCCGAGCGCGTGCCCGACGCCGGCCCGGTGCTCCTCTGCATCAATCACCCGAACAATTTCATCGACTCGCTGCTCGTCGGAGCGGCTATCCGGCGGAAGGTCCACTACCTTGCCACCGCCGGGCTCTTCCACCGCCGACTCGTCGCGGCGTTTCTCCGGGCCTGCGGGGCGATCCCCGTCTACCGCAGGCAGGACGATCCGGACCGCATGGAGAAGAACACCGACACGTTCGCGGCGTGTGCCGACGCGCTCGCCGAGGGCCGCGTCATCGCGATCTACCCGGAGGGGACGACGCACGCAGAGGCGCGCGTCCGGCGCATCAAGACGGGCGCGGCGCGCATCGCGCTCGCGCACGAGGCCGAGCACCCGGGCGCGCTCCGCCTGATTCCCGTCGGGCTCACCTTCGACGCGCGCAAGTCATTCCGGGCGCGCGTGCTCGTCTCGTTCGGCCCGCCCGTGCCCGTGACGCCGTACCGCGAGGCGTACCGCCAGGATCCGGTGGCGGCCGTGGAGGCGCTCACGACGGCCGTCCAGTGGGCGATGGAGGCCGAGGTGGTGCACGTCGAGCGGATCGACGCGACCCAGCTCGTGCGCGCCGTCGAGGAGCTCTACCGCGACGAGCTGGGGCGCGAGCTCACGGAGGAGGGCGGGGTCCCGCGCAAGCGGATCGACCCGATTCGCCTCTCGCGGGCCATCGTGGGCGCGGTGAGCCACTTCCGGGCGCGCGATCCCGCGCGCGTCGAGCGGCTCTGGCAGCGGATCGAGGGCTACCGCGCGCTGCTCGCGGAGTACCACGTCAAGGACGAAGCGGTGCGAGCTCGGCTCGATGCGCCGCGGCGCGCGCGCCGGCTTCGGCTGGGCTGGCAAGCCGTCGTCGGCCTTCCCCTCTTCGCCTACGGCGCCTCGGTGAACTTCCTCCCGTACTGGATCCCGCGCTGGACGGCGCGCCGGATGGCGCGGAAGGAGACGGACTACGCGACGTGGCGGTTCCTGGCGTCGGTGGTCGCGTATCCCCTCTTCTGGGGAACCGAGGTCTGGCTGGTCGCCCGGGTGCTCGGCGCGGCGTGGGCGCTGGCCTTCGCCCTGTCGCTCCCGCTCTCGGGCGCCGTCGCCTACCGGTACTGGGTGGGCGCCGGGCGCCTCAGGAGCCGCCTGCGACTCAACGTCCTCACGCTCACACGGGAGCACGTCGCCCGGCGGCTCACGGCCGAGCGGCAGGCGATCATCACCGAGTTCGAGCGCGCCAAGGCCGAGTATCTGGCCGACACGAAGGGGAGCTCGTTTTGACCGTTCGCCTGCTCGAGGAGATGTCCTCGCCGGCGCTCGACGCGCTCGACCGCGCACGGACCGTGATCGTCCTGACCGTGAGTCCGCTCGAGGAGCACGGTCCGCACCTGCCCGTCGGCGTGGACGCGATCGCCGCGCGACACTTCGCGGAGTCCATCGCCGAGCGCCTGGTGGCGGCGCGGCCAGGCTGGACGGTCGTGCTGGCGCCGACGCTCCACCTCGGCACCTTCACGTTCGACGCCACGGGGACCATCAGCGTGCGCCAGCGCGTCGTACGCGACGCGCTCGTGGACTACGGGGCGTCGCTCGCCCGCGCCGGCTTCCGCTACATCCTCGTCGCGAACGGCCACGCCGGGCCCGGCCATCTCGCGGCACTCGACGAGGCGGCCGCGGCCGTGTCCGGACGGTACGGGATCACGATGGCGTCGTTCACGGGCCACCTCGCGTGGCAGTTCCTGCGTGGACGCTACCTCGACAAGATCGGAGCGGCGCTCGGCCGCCCGCTCTCGGACGAGGAGCGCCAGGCGTTCGCGGAGGACGCCCACGGCGGCTGGTGGGAGACCTCGCTGATGCTGCTCGTCCGCCCGGACCTCGTGGACGGGGCCTACCGGGCGCTCCCACCGGCGCGCTACCCGCTCGCGGCGCGCGTGCTGCCGAACTACCCGCTGAGGAATGGCGGCCGTGGCTACGTCGGCCACCCTGCGCTGGCCGATCCGGCCTTCGCCAAGGCAACGACCGAGGTCCTGATCGCCGAAACGATGGCGCTGATCGAGGGTCTGCTCGAGGGCCGGATTCGTCCCGCCGACCGCCGCTCGCCCTTCTTCGCGCTCCCGTTCTTTCGCACCGACTTCTGGCCTCTCGCGACGACGGCCCTGGCGCTGATCGCCGCGGCGGCGATCGCCCTGTTAGTGAGGAGATCGGATCGATGAGCGCAGCCAGGTCGCTAGGATGAGACGCGACATGCTGAACGGAGCCGTTGCCGGACGGAGCCACTTCGTGCCCACGGCACGCCGCCCACGGAGTGTGCCGGCCCCGCGGAGCCCGCTACAATGATCGACCTCGACGCCAAGGACGGCGTCGCGTGGCTCCGCCTCAACCGCCCCGCGGCGCTCAACGCGCTCGACCGTTCCCTCACGGGAGCCCTCGAGCAGACGCTCGCGCGCGTGGCCGCGATGGATGACGTCACGGTCCTCGTCGTCACCGGCCGCGGGCGCGCCTTCTGCGCCGGCAACGACCTCGCCGAGATGACGACGCTCACCGGGGACGAGGCGGAAGCCCTGGCAACCCGGCAGGCCGCGCTCCTCGACCGCTTCGCCCACCTGCCGCAGGTGACGATCGCCGCGATCGACGGCTGGGCCCTCGGCGGCGGCCTCATGCTCGCGGCGGCACAGGACCTCCGCGTGGCCTCCGACCGCGCACGCTTCGGCCTCCCCGAAGTCACGCTGGGCTTCAACCCCGCCTACGGCATCGCCCGTCTGCTCGACGTCGTGGCCGGGGGGTGGGCGTGTGAGCTCCTGCTGACCGGCCGGACGATCCACGCGAGCGAGGCGCTTCGCATGGGTCTCGTCAATCGCGTCGTCGCGCCGCCGACGCTCGAGGCGAGCGTCGCCGCGCTGGCGGCGGACATCGCGCGCGCACCCCGCGCGGGCCTCGCGGCGACGAAGGAGGTCGTCGCGGCTATCCGGAGAGGCGAGCGGGACCGCAGCCCTGAGGCGTACGGCGCCGCGCTCCGCACGAGCCCAGAAGCGCGCGCACGGATCCGCGCATGGGCCTCGTCAATCGCGTCGTCGCGCCGCCGACGCTCGAGGCGAGCGTCGCCGCGCTGGCGGCGGACATCGCGCGCGCGCCCCGCGCGGGCCTCGCGGCGACGAAGGAGGTCGTCGCGGCTATCCGGAGAGGCGAGCGGGACCGCAGCCCTGAGGCGTACGGCGCCGCGCTCCGCACGAGCCCAGAAGCGCGCGCACGGATCCGCGCCTTCGTGGAGCGGAAGCGGAGGGCGAGCCGCTGAGGCGCGCGGCGCCGCGCGGACGCCGTTACGCCCTGGTCCGGTGCATCTGTGCGTCGGCCTCGCGGAGCAGCTCATCGGGCGTGTCCGGAGGCGACGGACTGTAGGCGACTCCGACACTACAGCGGATGTGGTCGACCGGCAGGCCGCGCTTTCCCGCCAGTTGTGCGATCCGGTCCCGCACGCGAGCCGTCACGATGTCGGTCGCGCCGGGCCCCGCATCCGGGAAGAAGACCGCGAATTCGTCGCTCCCGTGGCGTGCGAGGAGGTCCGTGGTGCGCGTCGCCTCGACGAGCGCGTCGGCCACGGCCCGCAGGACGTCGTCGCCGACGCCATAGCCAAAGCGGTCGTTGATCGCCCTCAGCTGAACGATGTCGAGCACGAGCATCAGCGCGCCGGTTCCCCGCCGGCGGGCCACGGCGGCGAGGCGTTTGTACTGGTCGTCGAACGCGCGGCGGCTCGCGAGCCCCGTCACCGGGTCGGGCGCGTATCGGGACAGCCGGCGGTCGGTCTCGGCGAGCCGCCCGGCCACCGTCCGGAGCAGGGCCAGCGCAAGCCTGACCGAGGTCTCAAGCACGCGCAGGAAGTCGTTCCGGTTGAGCACGAGGCAGTGCGTCCGCTCGATGGCCACCACCGTCGCCGACCGCGCTCGGTTGCGGATGACGGCGAGCTCACCCAGGATCTCGCCTTCGCCGAACTCGCTCAGGATCACCTCCGTGGGGCTGCCGGGGGCGGTCTCGAGCGCGCGGGCGCGACCCGCGAGGATCACGAAGAGGCGGTCGGGCGGGTCGCTCTCCTGGATGATCGAGTGGCCCGCGGCGAAGACCTCCTCGGACGCCTGCGCGATCAGCAGCTCGCGCTCCTCGTTCGTGAGTGACCCGAAGAGCGGCACCGACGCGAGCAGGCTCGCGCGGCGGGACCGGAGGTCGACGCGGTCGGCGTCCTCGGCCGGCCGCGCCCGCAGGCCACGCGTTGCGTCGGAGGCCACCCGCGTGCGCGAGAGCCAGGCGCGAACCCGCGCCCGCAGCATCGGCGGGCTGAAGGGCCGGGCGAGGTAGTCGGTGGAGGCCGCCTCGGCCGGGGCGACGACGTCAGCCGCCTCGGAGCCGTCCGCGAGCACGACGACGGGAAGGTTTCCCCGGCCGAGGCGTGCGCGCAGCGTGGCGAGCGCGCCCTCACCGGTGAGCAGCCCGCGGTCGATGATCGCGAGGTCCGGCCGGAGCTCCGACCCCCGGCTGAGCACGGCCGACATGTCCGCGAGGCGGAGCAGAACGAGAGCATCCTCGCCCAGGACCTCCTCGATCGCGGCGATCTCCTTGTCGTCGCCGCTGACGACCAGCACGCGCCCGCCCGCGATCTGCCGGTGCTGGAGCGCGGAGGCGGCGCCCACGTCGCGCGCGGAGCCGTTGCCGGAGAGCTCGAGCTCGAGGCCCTCGCGCGCCGCGAGCACCTCGAGCGCCGCCCCGCGCGAGACCGCGCGCGCCCGCGCCTCGGACTCGATGCGCTCCATGATCGCATCGTCGTGCTGCGGGTCGTGGTGGAAGAGGGCCAGGCGACGCGCGCCCGCCGCCAGCGCGACGTCGACCGCGTACTCGAGGGGACTGTGTCCCCAGCCGACCTTGCTCCGGTACTCCTCCTCGGTGTACTGCGCGTCGTGGATGACCAGGTCGGCGCCGCGCATGAACGCGATGTGACGCTCATCACCCGGGTGCTGCGACACCCGGCCCGGCACACTCCAGAACGGCTCGTGGTCAGTCATATAGGCCACGGTCGCACCGCCGCTCGACAGCCGGTACGCGATCGTGGGCGCGGTGTGGTTCAGGTACTGCGTCTCCACCAGCACGTCGCCGACGCGGAGGAAGCCCTCGTCGAGCTCGGTGTAGTGGATGCGGCTCTGCAGCTCGCGGAGTTTCACGGGGAAATACGAATACTCCATCTGCCCGGCCATCGCCTCCTCGAGCCCGCGCTGGAAACCGAGGGGCGCGTAGATGTTCAGCTCGGCGCCGGGCCGAAAGGCGGGGACGAAGAACGGGAAGCCCTGGATGTGGTCCCAGTGCGTGTGGCCGATGAAGAGGTGGATCCGCATCGGCTGCGGCATCGTCCGAACGAGGTGCAGGCCGAGCCCGCGGGCGCCGGTGCCACAGTCGAGGACGATGACGGTCCCGTCGGCGGCGCGCACCTCGGTGCACGACGTGTTGCCGCCGTAGACGGCCGTCGTGCGTCCGGGCGTGGCGATGGAGCCGCGGGTCCCCCAAAAGCGCACGTACATGGTAAGTCTTACGACTATCACACCGGCGCCGGCTTTGGAAATTCGGGCGTCCGGGCGCGCCGAACCGGCCCGCGCCGGAGTGTGATACAAAGCGGCGGGTGACCAAGCGCGGACGCGCAAGGAGGACGTCATGAGGACGACTCGGCGAAGCTTTCTGAGGCTGGTGGGCGCCGGAGCTGCCGCGGCGACGGTCCGGCTCGACGCTCCACCAGCGTTCGCGCAGGCCGGCCACCCGGTGAAGCTCGGCGTGCTCACGATCCGTGCGGGCATCGCGGCCCCGGTGGGCGCCGCTGGATTGCGCGGGACCGAGTGGTGGCTCGAGCGCGTCAACCGGGCCGGGGGGATCCTCGGGCGTCCCGTGCAGCTGGTCGTCGAAGAGGAATCGAACCCCAAGGACACCGTCGAGCGCTACCGGAAGCTCGTCCTCCAGGACAAGGTGGAGGCGGTGCTCGGCGGCATCTCGACCGGAGTGACGCTGGCGCTCGGCCCGGTGGCCGAGGACCTCGGGACACCATGGCTCTCGTGGGACGGCACCACGCAGAAGGGCGTCGAGGAAACGATGCCGAACCCCCGTTGGGCCTTCAAGAGCGTGGACAACGAGGTCGAGGCCATCGTCGCCGGCATGCTCACCGCCAGGCACTTCAAGGGGATCAAAACCGTCGCCGGCATCGGGAACGACTACTCCTACGGCCACGACTGCTGGCAGGCCTACCAGGCCGTCCTCAAGCGATACACGCCGGACGTGAAGTTCGTGCTCGAGCTTTTTCCCAAGCTCGGCGTCACGGACTTCACCTCGCACCTCGCCGCCATCCAGCAGTCGAGGGCGGACCTCCTCATGTGCTCGTTCTGGTCGGGCGACGCGACGATCATCCTGAAGCAAGCGGCCGCGGTCGACCTCTTCAAGACGATGAAGGGCGCGTTCACCACGGCGGGCGGCGTCCACGATTCGCTCAAGAAGAACTTCACGCCCGAAGGGTTGCTGCTCGGCTACAACACGATGTACTTCGACGATCCGAAGGGCTCGGCGCTCCTCAAGCAGTTCGTCCGCGAGTACAAGGCGAAGTACGCCGAGTACCCGCCGTACGAGTGCGACCACGCCTACTTCTGTGCCGAGTCGTACAAGGCCGCCGTCGAGAAGGCCGCCGCGGGGAGCACGAAGTGGCCCGAGAAGGCGACCGTCGTCCGGGCGCTCGAGGGCATCGAGGTCGAGTCACTCTCGGGGCGGCGCAGCTGGCGCGAGGACCACGTCCACATGTGCAACTTCTACCAAGGGATCACGACGCACAAGAACCCCTACGACTTCGTCACGATCGACCCGGTCGAGGTCGTCTCGACGAAGGTGGCGATGAAGCCCGCCGGCACGAAGCTCTTCGACTGGATCAACTCCTGGAAGATCTAGCGCGGGCCGTCGTCAATGTCGTGCTCAGCGGGGTGTTCCACGGGAGCATCCTCTTCCTGGTGTCGGCGGGGCTTCAAGTCGTCTTCGGCGTGCAGAAGATCTTCAACCTCGCGTGCGGCTCCTTCTACGCGCTCGGCGCCTACGTCGGGGTCTCCGCGGTCGGCTGGTACGTGGGGGCGGGCGGGCCGCCCGCGCTGTTCATCGCGCCGCTGGCCGTCGCGGGGCTCGCCGTGGGCGCGGTCGGTGTCCCCGTCGAGCGCGGACTCCTCCGCTTCGTCTACGACCGCGACGAGACCTTCCAGCTCCTCTTGACCTTCGCCATCGTCCTCATGATGGAGGACGCGATCCGGATGACGTGGGGCACGTCGCCCCGCTCCACCTCCGGCCTCTACCTGACCTACGGCCGCGTGGGCGTCCTGGGGACGACGGTGCCCGTGTACAACCTGATCGTGATCGGCGCCAGCCTCGCCATCGCCGTGCTCATCGGCTGGCTCCTGACCCGCACCACCTTCGGCTGGATCATCCGCGCCAGCGCCGACAACCGGGAGATGACGGAGGCGCTCGGCGTGGACATGCGGCGCCTCCACACGACGGTCTTCACGCTCGGCACGGCCCTGGGCACCCTGGGCGGCGCGCTCGTCATTCCGGCGACGGCGGCGATGAGCGAGATGGGCATCGAGCTGATCGTGGAGGCCTTCGCCGTCGTCGTGATCGGCGGCCTCGGGTCCATGCGGGGCGCCTTCGTCGGTGCGCTCGTCGTCGGCGTGCTCAGGTCGATCGCGATCTCCGTGTACCCGGAGCTCGAGATGCTCCTGATCTACCTCATCGTGATCGCGGTGCTCGTGCTCCGGCCGCGCGGCCTCTTCGGCGGTCCACCGGCGTGAGCGGCCGGCTCGTCCTCGCCCTGGCGCTCGGCGCGACCGTCCTGGCGCCCCTCGTCGCGCCGACCTACCACGTGCTCTTGATGCTGCCGTTCATGGCCTACGCGGTGGCGCTCCTGGGGCTGAACCTCCTCTTCGGATACACGGGCCTCGTCTCCTTCGGGCACGCACTGTTCCTCGGCGTTGGCGCGTACACCGGCGCGTTCCTCACGAGCGTCTTCAAGGTCCGCTCGATGGAGGTGATCCTCGTCGCCGCGGCGGCGCTCGGCGCGCTGGTGGCGGCCCCGGTCGGCGCCCTCTGCGTACGCTACGTGAAGATCTACTTTGGGATGCTCACGCTCGCGTTCGGCATGGTCTTCTACACGTTCGTGCTGAAGTTCTACCGCCTGACGGGCGGCGACGAGGGCATGCCCTTCCTGCGCCCGACCCTTCTCGGGAGGAGCATCGAGGGTCTGCCGAAAACCGACTACCTCGCCGGCCCCTACTACTACTACTCGCTGGCCGTGCTCGTCCTCGCCACCCTCGTCATGTGGCGCATCGTCCACTCCCCGTTCGGCCTCTGCCTCAAGACGATCCGCGACAACCCGACGAAAGCCGAGACGCTCGGCATCGGCGTCGCGCGCTATCGCTGGTGCGCCTTTGTGATCTCCGCCGTCTACGCCGCGGTCGGCGGCGCCCTCCTCGGCCCGCCGACGGGCAACGTGGACCCGACGCTCGCCTACTGGACGCAGTCGGGCAACATCGTTTTCATGACGCTGCTCGGCGGGTTCGCGAGCTTCTTCGGACCCGTCCTCGGCGCCTTCGTCTTCATCTACCTCCAGGATTGGGTGATGTCGGTCGTCCCGTTCTGGCGCCTGATTTTCGGCGCGATCCTCGCCGCGATCGTCATCGCCGCTCCTGGCGGGCTCGCGGGGCTCTGGGTCAGGCGGCCGTCCGTCGAGGCTTCGTCCTCGTGATCCTCCGGGCCGAGGGGCTCCGGAAGCTCTACGGCGAGTTCTGCGCCCTCGACGGCGTGAGCCTCGCCATCAGCGCGGGCGAGTTCGTCTCGATCATCGGGCCAAACGGGGCGGGCAAGTCCACGCTCGTCAACGTCCTCACCGGCGTCCTCCGCCCCACCGCTGGCGCCGTCACCTTCAGAGATCGCGACGTGAGCGGGATCGGCCCCGCCCGCCTGGCCCGGCTCGGGATCGCGCGGTCCTTCCAGCTCGTCCAGGTCTTCCCCGACCTCACGGTGCTGGAGACACTCCAGGCGGCGGTGGTCTCACGCCTCGGGCACGGCGCGCGCCTCTTCGCGTCCCTCGCCGCCGACCGCGCCGTTCGGGAGGGCGCGCTCGAGGTCGCCGAGCTGTTCGGCCTGGGCCGGAAGCGTCACGTGCCCGCCAGGCACCTGCCGCAGGGTGACAAGAAGCTCCTCGACGTCGCGTCGGCATTCGCGCTGCGGCCTCAGATCATCCTGCTCGACGAGCCGACGTCCGGCGTGAGCACGGCGGATAAGACGGCGATCATGGAGACGCTCGTCTCCGCCTCGAAGCGGATCGGCGTCCAGGCGATCATTCAGGTCGAGCACGACATGGACATCGTCTTCGGCTACTCCGACCGGATCATCGCCCTCCACGAGGGTCGCGTGCTCGCCGACGGCCCGCCGGCCGCGATCGAGGCAGACCGACGCGTCGTCGACACGGTCATCGGCCGGCGCGCCCGGGCGCGGTGAGGGCCGGCCGATGCTGACCGTGGATGCGGTCGACGTGTTCATCCAGGCGAGCCACATCTTGCGGTCCGTGTCGCTCGGCGTGGGGCCACGTGAGGTGGTGTGCCTCGTGGGCCGGAACGGTGCGGGGAAGACGACGACCCTGCGCACGATCATGGGGTACCTGCGCCCGCGCGCGGGCGGCGTCGAGTTCCGCGGCCACCCCATCCACGGCCGACGGACGCACGAGATCGCGCGGCTCGGCGTCGGCTGGGCGCCGGAGGACTGCGGGATCTTCGGCGACCTCACCGTGGCCGAGAACATCGAGATCGCCACCCGGACGCGGCCCGGGGGACGGCCTGCCACGGAGCGCATCGAGCTCGCCTTCCGCGTCTTCCCGATGCTCCGGCGGTACGCGGGGCGCAAGGGCCCGGAGCTGAGCGGTGGCGAGCGGAAGATGCTCTCGATCGCGCGCGCCCTCGCGCTCGACCCCGAGCTGCTCGTGCTCGACGAGCCCTTCGAGGGGCTCGCGCCCGCGATCATCCCGGCCGTGAGCGAGGGGCTCGCGGCGATCACCGAGCTCGGCCGATCGATCCTGATCGCCGAGTCCAACATCCACCACGTGCCCGAGTACACGCACCGTCTCTACGTCATCGAGCGCGGTACGATCGTCTTCGCGGGCGGGCGGGAGGACGCCTGGCGCGATCCAGGTCTCGCACGTATCATCGGGAGCGCCACGTGACCCCACGCGCCGGAGGCCAAAGGTCATGACGCTGCCCCTCGTCCCGACCGCTGTCATCGGCTCCCACGGAAAGCCCGGCTGGTGGTTCGCCGGAGTCAAGGCGTACGAGCGCGGCGAGTTCGGCCCCGCCGACCTCGAGGAGATGTTCGACGACGCCGTGCAGGCGGCCGTCCGCGACATGGAGACCGCCGGGATCGACATCATCACCGACGGGGAGGTCCGGCGCCTCGGCGACATGGAGACCGCGGGGATCGACATCATCACCGACGGGGAGGTCCGGCGCCTCGACGGCTACGTGGACTCGTACTACGCGATCATCAAAGGCATCGAGCCCATCCCCGACCGTCGCAAGGCGGGCCCCTGGGGGTACGACCAGCAGACCCGCTACGAGGCGGTCGGCCGCATCGAGACGCCGCCAGGCGGGCTCGGCATCGTCAAAGAGTTCGAGTACCTCAAGGCACACACGACCCGGCACACGAAGGCGACCTGCGCCGGCCCGCTCACCTTCGGCTCGCGGATCCACCCGGGCAAGATCTACAAGGGCGTCGTGGACGTCGCCGAGCGCTTCGCCGAGGTCATCAACCAGGAGCTGCGCGGTCTCGTCGCCGCGGGTGCCGAGCTCATCCAGATCGACGAGCCCGCGCGCGGGAACGTCTCCGGCGAGGAGATGGCGCGCCTGTTCAATCTGGCCACCGACGGCATCGGCGTGAGGCTCGGCTATCATATTTGCTTCGGTAACCGCTTCGGACGCTCGCGCTTCCAGCGGACGTACGAGCCGTACTTTCCCGGAATCCTGAAATCGCGCGCCCACCAGCTCGTGCTGGAGTTCGCGGGCCGGGAGATGGCCGAGCTCGACCTCTGGAAGACGTACGGGGAGGGGCGTGAGCTCGGCGCGGGCGTGGTGGACGTGAAGGGCTTCGCCCAGGACACGGCGGAGGACGTCGCCAAGCGCATCCGCCGAGTCCTCAAGGTCTGCCCGCCGGAGAAGCTCACGGTCAACCCCGACTGCGGCTTCGGCTGGTCACCGCGCTACATGTGCAACGCGAAGCTCGGCGCCCTGGCCGGCGGCGCGGCGCTCGTACGGCGGGAGCTCCAGGGCCGGCGCTGACCGTCGGGCACCCCGAGCTCGTCGAGACCCGCAAGTTGCCAAGAACAGAACCCGGATGCTAATGTCCTTCAACAGAGGACCTGTATGGACGCCCCAGGGGCCGCCGACGCGCGTGAGCGGGTAACGAAGTGGATCGAGCAGACGCGACAGCTGTTCAGCGTGCTGCCGGAGCTGCTCGTGACCGATCCGCATGTCAGCGAGCGGGTGAGCGCGGCCGAGAAGGAGGCCGAGCGGCTCCGCAGAGAGCTCGAAGACCTGAAGCGGGAGAACAACCAGCTCCGGGGCGAGAGAGACGAGATGGCCCAAGCCATGAGTCTCGTCGCCCAGAAGCTTGGCTTCTCGCCGCGGAAGAGCCCCTTCGAACGCAGCCACGCGGGGGATCACCCGAAACCAGGGGATCACTCGAAACCGGTCGAGCCCCCGAAGGCGGCCGAGCCCCCGAAGGCCGGCGACTCGCCCAAGGCCACCGACCACCCGAAGGTTTGAACGCGCCGACGGCGCGTCGCGCTTAGTCCTTTTTCAAGGTCAGGGTCAGCTCGTACTTCTTCTCCGCCTTCGGGTCGGGGTTGAACACGGCGACCCAGAGCGTGGCGCAGTCCTTCCCGAGCGCGGGCACCGCGGTTCCTTCCGGCACCAGACGGACCGTCTCTGACTTGAGGTCCGCGCGACCCACGGGCGGCATCATCAGGAGCCACGCGTCTTTGGACTCGGCGCGGCCTCCCTTGACCTTCACCCCGATCTCACGCGGTTCTTTGACATCCGCGGCCACCGCGAAGAACCGTGCGGTCAGCGGCGAGAGCGTCATGGGGAACCGGTGATCGGCGAACCGCTGCCTGTCGTGCGTGATGCGCTGCGTGGCATGGTCTGGATCGCCGACCCGCGGACTCGGGTGGGTGAAGACGCTCGTCTCCGTCGCCGACTCTAAAATCCGCGCCTGGGTCCACAGGCCGGGCTCGGGTACCGCGGCGAGCAGGACACTCTTGACGAACTCGGGGTACTGCTCGGCCAGCCGCGCCTCGTTGACCAGGAAGTTGTAGAGGTGGGCGCCGACCGACGGCGCGGCCTTGCCGGGCACGAACGGCCTTGCCGGGCACGAACGTCTTCAGGCTGTTGAGCGCCTTGGTCACGATCCCCGGGCTCTGACGCTCGAGGAAATCGAGGAGGATCGAGTAGCCGTAGGCCAGAAGCCCCTCCTCGTAGTCGGCGGACTGCTGGATCGGGACACTCAGGAGGTACGCGTACTTCCCGAGCTCCTGTTTCGCGCCCGCCTTGAAGTCGATGGTGCCCTTCCAGCTCGTCCACCGCGCCCACGCCGAGACCCACCACTGGGCGCCCTCGTCCAGGGCCGCAGTCTCGACGACCTGCGGCGCGCTGTCGTCCTCGGGCGCCGCGGCGGCCGCGGCAACCTCTTGCTTTACGGGCGCAGGCGGAGACGGTGGGGGTGCGGGCGGCGGCGCCGGTGGTGCGAGTGGCGCCGCGGGAGACGATGCGGGCGGTCGGGCTGGCGGCAGGGGAGACGGGGCCGGCGGCGCGGCTAACGGGGCTGGTGGAGCGGGCGGCGGAGCCGGCGGGGCGAGCGGCGGCGCCGGTGGCGCGGGCGGGGGGACCGGTGGAGCGGGCGGCCGGGCCGGCGGAACAGGCGGCGGGGCCGGGGCCTGGGGCCGCGGCGCTATCGATGGGGTGGCCGCGGCGATGACGGGCCGCACTGGTTCGTCCACCGCCGTCGGTCGCGGCGCAGGTCGCTCAGGCGCGCGTGGGAGATCGGCCGGGCCGGCCACGAGCTTGCCGCGTGTGGCCGCCACCGTGAGCGTCCGACCGAATAATCGCGTGACGCTATCCTCGAGCACGGCGAACTTCGCGTCGTCGAGATGCTCGCGGCCTTCGACCAGCGTGAGCAACGCGGAGAAGGCGGGCGTGGTCTCTAGGATTTCCGCCGCGCTCTCCTCCGTGGGCCCCTTCGGGTCGAGCACCGCGGCGCGGATCTCACGCGCCTTCGCCTGGCACTCGAGCAGCGCGGCGAAGTTCGGGTCGTCCACGTGGTTGATGGTCATGATGCGGTCCAGGACCGCGAGGACGCGCCGTCGCGCATCGGCCAAGGTCGTGCGCCTGGACTCGTGCGCGGTCGCCTCCGCCAGCGCCCGGACCACGGCCTCGAGCGCCTTGAGGCCATCGATCGCGGTTTGTGCCGGCGCCGTGACGGCGAGCGTGCGCGCCGCGTCGAGCACGCTCGAGCGAAGATCGATGAACTCGTCGCGCGCGGCGGCGAGCTCCTCGATCAGCGACTCGGGGGGGAGCACGCCCCCCGTCTCGAGCTCGCGCGCCGCCTGGGCGAGCTTCGCCGCCAGTCCTGCGAACCGTCGGCTCAGCGCAGCGAGGTGCTTGACGAGATCGTCCGCGGTCAGCGTCATGGAATGCTGCGATTTTAGGCGTGCGCCAAGGAGGTGTCAAACGCGCCGCACCCGTCCGGGGGGGACGGAGGCGCTATTCCGTGGTGACGCGGAGCACTTCCTCGACGGTCGTCACGCCCTCGAGCACCTTAAGCAGGCCGGCCTCGCGTAGCGTCTTCATGCCTTGCTTCGCGGCGACGTCTTTGATCTCGGTGACGAAACTGGCGTTGAGGACGAGGCCGCGGATCTCGGGCGTCGCGGGCAGGACCTCGTAGAGCGCGATCCGCCCCTTCATCCCGGTGAAGTGGCACACCTCGCAGCCCCGGGCCTTGTAGAGCCGGCACCGTCCGACCCCGAGCGGCGTGTGGCCGTACGGAATCAAGAGCTGCTCGTCGGCCTCGTAGGGCTCGCGGCACTCCTGGCAGACCTTGCGCGCGAGCCGCTGCGCCACGACGAGACGGAGCGACGAGGAGAGGAGGAAGGGGGGAACGCCCATGTCCGTCAGCCGCGAGATGCTTTCCGCGGCGCTGTTCGTGTGCAGCGTGCTCAGCACCAGGTGCCCGGTCAGCGCGGCCCGCACCGCGATCTGGGCCGTCTCCTGGTCGCGCATCTCGCCGACGAGGATGACGTCGGGGTCGTGACGCAGGAACGAGCGAAGTGCCGCCGCGAAGGTGCGACCGATCTCGTCGCTGACCTGGACCTGCGTCGCGCCCGGCAGCTCATACTCCACGGGATCCTCGACGGTCACGATGTTCCGTTCCTTCGAGTTGAGGGTGTTGAGCGCCGAGTAGAGCGTGGTGGTCTTGCCCGAGCCGGTCGGTCCAGTGATGACGATCAGACCGTGCGGGGTCTTGATCGCTTTCTGGAACTCCGCGAGCGCGGTGGGCTCGAACCCGAGCTGGGTCAGGTCGGCCTTCAGCGCCTGCTTGTCGAGGATCCGGAGCACGACGCTCTCGCCGAAGACCGACGGAAGGACCGAGACGCGGAAGTCGATCTCGCGCGACTGCTGGCGGAGCTTGATGCGCCCGTCCTGCGGAAGACGCCGCTCGGCGATGTCGAGGTTCGCCATGATCTTGAGGCGCGAAACGAGCGCGGGCTCGACCCGCTTGGGCGGCGCCATCACCTCGTGCAGGATCCCGTCGATCCGGTACCTGATCCCCAGGGTGCCGTCGCCCGGGTCGATGTGGATGTCGGAGGCGCCTCGCTTCATCGCGTCGACGAGGATCGAGTTCACGAGCCTGACGATCGGCACCTCGTCGGCCGACGACCGCAGCGCATTGAGGTCGACCTGACTGTTCGTCTGCTGCCCTTCGACGAACTCGACCTCGGCGGCTTCCGCCTCGACCTCCGAGAGCACGTCCGCGATCGTCGGCGCCGCCGACGCGGTCCCGTAGTAGCGCTCGATCGCCTGTCGGATGATCGACGGCGACGCGATCGTCGCCACGACTTTGAGGCCCGTCATGAAGGCGACGTCGTCGAGCGCCGACAGGTTGGTCGGGTCCCCGACGGCCAGCGTCACGGAGCCGAGCGCCCGGCCGATCGGCATGACGCCGTACTTGCGCGCGATGCGCCCCGGGATCAGCTTGATGATCTCGGGGATGATCTTCTCGGGGAAGGCGATCTCGGGGATGCCGTACTGGCGCGAGAGGAAGTGGACGAGCTGGTCTTCGGTGAGCAGCCCGACGCGGATGAGGATCTCGCCGAGTTTCTCGCCTGTCCGCTTCTGCTCGGCGAGCGCCCGGTCGAACTGTTCCTGCGTGATCTGGCCGTCAGCAATGAGCAGATCACCGAAGCGCCGGCCGATCGGCGCCTGGCCCGGGCGGCGGGGGATCGGCGTCGCAGCGCCGGCCTTGGTCTCCTCGCCGTCCCCGCGCGCGCTTTCCAGAAGCCTCCCGATCTCGTGCCGTTGTCCGCTCTTCATAGTTCGAGGGTCGACCCAGACGTCGCAAACCCGATGCCACCCCCAGGGCATTTCCGGATCGAGGAAAAACAGGAATTTAGCAGTGGTATCGGTGCGCCACTCACGGTCCGGCGCGGCCAGTTTCGTTGCAGGGTGACCAGTTTCCTTTCTGCTAGACTCCACGCCGTGGCTCTCCCCCTGGAAGGGATCGTCGTCGCGGACCTCACGCAGAACGTCGCCGGCCCCTTCTGCACGCAGATCCTCGGTGACATGGGGGCCGAGGTCGTCAAGGTGGAGCGCCCGGGGCGCGGCGACGACGCCCGCGCGTGGGCCCCGCCGTTCTGGGGTGACGAGAGCGCCACCTTCCTGGCGCTGAACCGCAACAAAAAGAGCCTGGCCCTGGATCTGAAGCGGGACGGCGGGCTCGAGGTCCTCCACCGCCTGATCGCGCGCGCGGACGTCTTCGTGCAGAGCCTCCGCGTCGGCGCCATCGGCGAGCTCGGGCTCGACTTCCCGGGCGCGACCCGGATCAACTCGCGGCTCGTCTACTGCGCGATCACGGCGTTCGGCAAGCGCGGGCCCCTCGCCGACCGGCCCGGGTACGATCCGCTGATGCAGGCGTACGGCGGGCTCATGTCGGTCAACGGCCACCCCGGCCAGGAGCCCGCTCGGGTGGGCACCTCGATCGTGGACATGGGGACGGGCATGTGGGCGGCGCTCGGGATCGTCGCGGCGCTCCGGCAGCGGGACGCGACGGGCCGGGCGGTGGAGGTCACGACCACGCTCTTCGAGACGGCCCTGATGTGGGTCTCCTACCACGCGATGGGCTACCTGGGCTCCGGCGAGGTGCCGCGGCCACAGGGCTCGGGCACGGCGATGATCGCGCCTTACCAGGCCTTCCCCACGGCCGACGGCTACGCGATGATCGCCGCCGGGTCCGACGCGATTTTTCAGCGGCTCGCCGCGGCGCTCGGCGCGCCGGGGCTCGCGGACGACGCGCGCTTCACGGACAACCCCTCGCGCGTCCGGCACCGCGGCCAGCTCGTCGCGGCGCTGTCGGCGATCACGCGCGAGCTCAAGACCGCCGACCTCCTCGAGCGCCTCCGGGCCGCCGACGTCCCGAGCGCGCCGATCCTCACGGTGGACGCCGCGCTGGCGGAGCCGCAGACGCACGCGAGCGGCATGCTCGTCTCGGCGCCGCACCCGCGCGTCGCCGACTACCGGAGCCTCGGGCTCCCGATCCTCTGGAACGATCACCGTCCAGAGGTGCGCCGGGTGCCGCCGCGCCTCGGCGAGCACTCGGCCGACGTCTTGACCTGGCTCGGCTACACCCTCGACGACGTCCGAGCGCTCCGCACCAAAGGAGTCATCCAATGACGGCAATAGCAGACCGGAGCCGCGCCGCACCTCGCTCAGGCCGACTCACACAGGCTCGCCTCGCGCGTCGGACGCGCTGCGGCTTCGCACTCCCACGGAGTCTTCCGGCCTCGCGCGGCCCGCTCCAATGACGGCGCCGTACCGCCACCTGCTCGTCGAGCGCTCGGCCGACGGCTTCGTGGCGACCGTGACGCTCAACCGCCCGGAGCAGATGAACGCGATGAACACCGCGATGGGCGAGGACCTCCTCGCCTGCTTCGAGGGCCTCCACCACGACCCCCTCGTCCGTGCGGTCGTCGTCACGGGCGCCGGCGACCGCGCGTTCTGCGCGGGCGGCGACCTCAAGGAACGCAACGAGATGACGGACGAGGTGTGGCGCGCCCAGCACGTCATCTTCGAGCAGGCGGCGTTCCGTATACTGAAGACCCCGGTGCCCGTGATCGCCGCCGTCGAGGGCTTCGCCCTCGCCGGTGGCTGCGAGCTCGCGGTCCTCGCGGATTTCATCGTCGCGAGCGAGACGGCGGTGTTCGGCGTGCCCGAGACGACGCTCGGGATCTTCCCGGGGATCGGGGGCACCCAGCTCCTGCCGCGGATCCTCGGCGCGCCGCTTGCCAAGGAGCTGATCTTCACGGGGCGACGCATGAAGGCCGACGAGGCGAAGGCCGCAGGGCTCGTCAATCACCTCGTCGCCCGAGGCGGGGCGCGCGCGAAGGCGCTCGAGCTCGCCGAGACGATCGCGCGGAACGGCCCGATCGCTATCCGGCAGGCCAAGAAGGCGATCGCCTACGGTCTGGAGACGGACCTCGACACCGCGATGATCCTGGCGATCGAGGCGTACAATGCCACCGTGGTGACCGAGGACCGGCTCGAGGGTGTCCGCGCCTTCAACGAGAAGCGCAAGCCGCAGTTCAAGGGCCGATAGGGATGACGACGATGGCCATGATCCCCCTCACGCTCACGGACGACCAGCGGGCGCTCAGGGCGGGGGTGCTCGAGATCTGCCGGCGCTATCCGGGTGAGTACTGGCGCGAGCTCGACGCGCGGCGCGAGTATCCCGAGAAGTTCGTCAAGGAGCTCACGCAGGCCGGCTACCTGGCGGCGCTGATCCCACAGGAGTTCGGCGGCGCCGGGCTCGGCATGGCCGAGGGCGCCCTGATCCTCGAGACGATCCACGCCGCAGGCGGCAACGCCGCGGCCTGCCACGCGCAGATGTACATCATGGGCACGCTCCTGCGTCATGGCTCGGCGGACCAGAAGCGGAAGTACCTGCCGAAGATCGCGACCGGCGAGCTTCGACTACAGGCGTTCGGCGTGACCGAGCCGAACTCGGGGTCGGACACCACGAAACTCGCGACGACGGCCGTGCGTCGGGACGACCGGTACATCGTCAACGGGCGCAAGATGTTCATCTCGCGCGTGCTCCAGTCGGACCTCATGCTGCTCCTGGCGCGCACGACGCCCGTCGACCAGGTCAAGCGGCGGACCGACGGCCTCTCGGTCTTCCTCGTCGACATCCGCAACCTCAAAGGCCTCGAGGTCCGCCCGCTTCGGATGATGATGAACCATTCGACGAACGCGCTCTTCTTCGACGACGCCGAGATCCCGGCCGACAGCCTGATCGGTGACGAGGGCGCGGGCTTCGCCTACATCCTCGACGGCATGAACGCCGAGCGGATCCTGGTCGGGTCGGAGTCGATCGGGGACGGCCGCTGGTTCGTCGAAAAGGCCGTGGCCTACTCGAGCCAGCGCGTCATCTTCGGCCGGCCGATCGGCGCGAACCAGGGCGTGCAGTTTCCCATCGCCAAGGCACACACCTCCGTCGAGGCGGCCGCGCTCATGCGCGACAAGGCCGCCGCGCTGTTCGACGCCGGCCAGCCGTGCGGGCCCGAGGCCAACATGGCCAAGTACCTCGCGGCGGAGGCGGCGTGGGAGGCGGCCAACGCGTGTATCGACTGCCACGGCGGGTACGGGTTCGCCGAGGAGTACGACGTCGAGCGCAAGTTCCGCGAGTGCCGCCTCTACAAGACCGCGCCGGTCAACAACAACCTCGTGCTCGCGTACGTCGGCGAGCACGTCCTACAACAACCTCGTGCTCGCGTACGTCGGCGAGCACGTCCTGGGGCTGCCGCGCTCCTACTAGTCAGCGTCGGGGGGAGCGAGCGCCGCGGTTAGCCGAGGAAGGCGCGCAGCATCCACGCCATCTTCTCGTGCTGCTCCATGAGCCCCGTGAGGAAGTCGTTGGTCCCGGCGTCACGGTGCTTCTCCATCACGACCTCGAGATCCTCGCGGAGCCGGCGGATCACCGCCTCGTGGTCCCCGAGGAGGTCCCGCAGCATGCCCGTGGCGTCGGGGTAGGTGCCCGGCTGCTCCTTGAGCCGGGCGTGCTGGGAGAACTCGGCGAGGGTGCCGAGGGCCCTGCCGCCGAGCGCGCGGGCCCGCTCGGCCACGTCGTCCACGATGTCGTTCAGCTCGGAGTACTGCGCCTCGAAGAACTTGTGCAGGTCATTGAACTGCGGACCGACCACGTTCCAGTGATAGTTCCGCGTCTTGGTGTAGAGCACGTACTCGTCGGCGAGCACGTCGTTGAGGATCGTGACGACGTTCTGACGGCTGCCGTCGCTCATCCCGAGGTTCGGGTTCATGGTGCCTGACCTCCTGGCCTTTAGATGCGCGACGCCCGCCGAGCGGTGCCGTTGGACCGCTCGGGGAGCGTCCTCGGGTCCATCGTGCTAGAGTTGGGCACGGCGAGGTCGGAGGATACCATGAAGGTCCCCGAGCGCGTGACGATCTGCGAAGTGGGAACCCGGGACGGCTTCCAGATCGAGCCCGACTTCATCCCGACCGAGCTGAAGGTCGAGGTCGTGAACCTCCTCGCCGAGGCGGCCGTGCCCCGGATCGAGGTCACCTCGTTCGTCCACCCCAAGGTGGTTCCCCAGCTGCGCGACGCCGAGGAGGTCATGGCGAAGATCCGCCGCCGGCCGGGGACGCGCTACGCGGCGCTGGTGCCGAACGACAAAGGCGCGGTGCGCGCGGTGGACGCGGGCGTGGATGCGATCCACACCGTCGTCTCGGCGAGCGAGAGCCACAACCTCGCCAACGTGAACATGACGATCGGCGAGTCGATCCAGAAAATCGCCGCGGTCATGCGCGTGGCCGAGCCGGCCAAGGTGGACGTGGGCTGCGGCATCTCGACCTCCTTCGGCTGCCCCTTCGAGGGCGACGTCCCCCTGTCGCACCTCGAGAGCGTCGTCCGCCGCCTCGTGGACATCGGCGCGCGCGCGGTCGGTCTCGCGGACACGACGGGCATGGCCAACCCACGCCAGGTCGCCCGCGTCTTCGACCACCTGATCGCGCGCTTCCCGGGGGTCGAGTGGACGCTCCACACGCACGACACGCGGGCGATGGCGATCCCGAACATCCTCGCCGCGATGGAGTGCGGCGTGACGCACTTCGATTCCTCCATCGGCGGCCTGGGCGGGTGCCCCTTCGCGCCGGGCGCCTCGGGGAACGTCTCGAGCGAGGATCTCGTCCACTGCCTCGGGGCGATGGGCGTCGAGACCGGGATCGACCTCGACAAGCTCATCGCGGCCGCCCGGCGCGTCCAGGCGATCGTGGGACGGACGCTGCCCGGGCAGATCGTCAAGGCGGGCAAGGCCACGCGCCGGTACCCGCTCCCCGACACCGTGGCGGCGCGACTCCGGGCGTGACGAAACGGGCGCGGCGCATGCTCGCGCTGATGGACCGCGCGACGACGCTCTGGCACATCCCCGTCGTCGGGCGGGCCAAGGGCCGCGTGATCCGGCGCCTCCTCGAGCGCCACCGGCCCACGCGCGCGATCGAGATTGGTTCCCTCCTCGGCTACTCGGCGATCCTGATCGCCGGAGCGCTGCCGCCGCGTGGCCGCCTGACGTGCGTGGAGTCGAATCCCTATCTCGCGAAGTTCGTGAAGAGCAACCTCGAGGTCGCCGGGCTCGGCCGGCGGGTCAAGGTCGTCGGCGGCGACGCGCTGCGCGTCCTCCCGCTCCTGTCCGGGCGCTTCGACTTCGTCTTCATCGACGCCGTCAAGGAAGACTACCTCGACTATCTCCGTCAGCTCGAGCCGAAGCTCGTGCCGGGCGCGGTCGTCGTCGCCGACAACACCGGGGTATTCCGCCGCGACGTGGCGCCGTACCTCGAGCACGTGCGCGCCAGCGCCGGACGCTGGGAGTCGCGCGAGCACGACTTCGGCGACGACGCGATGGAGGTCTCGATCCTCCGCGGCTAGCGCCCCGCCGGATCGCGGTCCGAGCGCCGGCTCCGCCGGCGCAACCGGATCCCGGGGGTGGCTCGGTGGGGGCCGTCGAGGCCCCCTTCGATGATTTAGCGTGCCGGGAAGGGACGAGGCGCCGGGCCGATGTACGCGGCCCGGGGACGGATGAGCCGGTTGTCGGCGTACTGCTCCAGCGCGTGGGCGCACCACCCCGCGACCCGCCCCGCGGCGAAGATCGCGGTGCAGAAGTCCGGCGGAATGCCGAGTGCGTCGTAGACGACGGCCGAGAAGAAATCCACGTTCACCGGCAGCGTCGTGCGCGCCCGCACCGCGTCGACCACGCGCTCGGCGACCTCGAAGAGCCTTTGCCGACCGGTGGCCTCCGCCATGGACTTCGCCATCCCGCGTAGGACGCGGGCGCGGGCGTCGTCGACTTTGTAGACGCGGTGGCCGAAGCCGGGCACGCGCGCCTGCGGGTCGCCGCGTGCCTGCTTGGAGAGCGCCGCCCGCGCGGCGAGCCGCCGCTCGACGAAAGCCTCTGCGCGCGCGGGGTCGCCGATCTCGAGCAGCATTGCGAGGACGTCCTCGTTGGCGCCGCCGTGGCGGGGCCCCTTCAACGTCGCGACCGCCGCCACCACGGCCGCGTGGAGGTCGGCGAGCGTCGCGACCGCGACGCGCGCGGCGAACGTGGAGGCGTTGACGGCCGCGTGGAGGTCGGCGAGCGTCGCGACCGCGACGCGCGCGGCGAACGTGGAGGCGTTGAGCTCGTGATCGGCATGGAGCGTCAGGACCACGTCGAGCACCCGCGCCACCTCGGGCGCGGGCGCGCGGCCCGCGAGCAGCTCGAGGAAGTACGCGGCGTGGGACTCCGCCCCCGGGGCCTCGACCGGCGCATGCCCCGTGCGGATCCGCTGCCATGCGGCGACCGTCTCCGGCACCAGGGTCATCAGCCGGACCGCCTTGCGCAGATTCGCCTCCCGATCGCTCGAGCGCGCGTCGGGATCGTGGGCGGCGGCGAGCGACACCGCCGTCCGGAGCGCGTCGAGCGGGTGGGTGTCGCGCGGCAGGCGCTCGAGGAGCGCTCGGACCGGCGCCGGGAGGCCACGCGCCGCCCGCAGGCGGGCGGCGAAGGCCACCGCCTCCGACGGGCGCGGCAGCTCGCCGAACCAGAGCAGCGCCGTCACGTCCTCGAAGCTCACCGCCCCCGCCAGCTCGCCGATCTCGTAGCCCCGGTAGTAGAGCCGCCCGGCCGCGCCGTCCACCCTGCAGATCGCGGAGCGCGCCGCGATCGCGTCCTCGAGCCCCGCCTTCCACGCCGTCTCCATGCCGCCTCCCGAGAGGTCTCTGTCTCTTCTAGACTTGATTATACTTGATTTATATTGATACAGCTACTCGTGGCTGGACCGGGTCCGGGGACCCTGCTAGCGTGAGGCGACGGTGGTCACCATCGAGGGCGAGGAGTACCTGACCGTGCGCGAGGCCGCGCGCCTGCTGGGCGTCAAGCCCGCGACGCTCTATGCCTACGTGAGCCGTGGCGTCCTCCGGAGCTACCGCCAGGGGATCAGGCGTCAACGCCTCTACCGCCGAACGGAGGTGGAGGGCCTGCTGCGCTTGGCGCCGAGCCGGGAGCGCTCCTCGAACGTGGTCCCGCTACGGGCGCGCCGCCGCGCCGCGCCCACGATTCCGCTGGCGGAATCGTGGATCCGCGACTGAGTGGCCGTGCGAGCCGCAACCGAAGGCGAGGCGAGCCTGTGGATCCTGGCCGTGCAAGCCGCAGCCGAAGGCGAGGCGAGTCTGTGATCCTGGCTGAGCCGAGGCGCGCCGCCTACCTGACCCCCGGGCGCGACCTCTCCTCCGCGGTGGAGCTCGCCCGGCGCGCCGAGGCCCTGGGCTACGAGAGCGTCTGGCTCACTCACGGCCTGGGTCGCGACTCGTTCCTCGTCCTCGCCGCGTACGGGGCGGCCACCACACGCGTCGGGCTGGGCGTCGGCGTCGTCCCGATCTATCCGCGCCACCCGGTCGCGATGGCCCAGGCGGCCCTCACACTCAGCGAGATCACGGGCGGGCGCTTCACGCTCGGCATCGGCGTGAGCCACCGCGCAACGATGGAGGCGATGCTCGGGCTCGCACTCGACGCGCCGCTCGCGGTGATGCGCGAGTACGTCGCCGTGCTCCGGGGCGCCCTGGGCGCCGGCGCCGACTTCGAGGGCCGGCACTTCCGCGTCCGGTGGAGTCTCGCCCTCCCCGAGCGGCCGGCGGCGCCGCGCATCTACCTCGCCGCGCTCTCCCGCAAGATGCTCGAGCTGGCGGGCGAGATCGCCGACGGCGCGATCCTCTGGCTCTGCCCGCCCGCCTACGTGCGCGAGGTCGCGCTGCCGGCGATCGAGCGCGGGCGGAGGCGAACGGGCAAGACGCTCGTGGGCTTCGAGATCGTCGCCGCGGTGCCGCTCGCGGTCACCGGCGATGTCGCGGGCGCTCGGGCGGCGTTCCGGGCCGAGCTCGCACGCTATCTCGCGCTCCCCTTCTACCGTGCGATGCTCGTGGCCAGCGGCCTCGGCGAGGGCGTGCGGGCCTTCGACCGCGACGGCGAGGTGCCCGAGACGCTCGCCGCGGAGCTCGGCGCGGTCGGTGACGCCGTCGCCGGGCGGGCGTACGTCGCCGCCTATCGGAAGGCCGGCGTCACGCTCCCGGCGATCCGCCCCATCACCTTCCCCGACGCGCCCTGGTACGGGCGCACCCTCGAGGAGGCCGCACGCTGGTGAAGCGCCCGGCGCCGCACCCTCGAGGAGGCCGCACGCTGGTGAAGCGCCCGGCGCTCGTCGCGCTCGCGGTGCTCTTCGCCGGGTGCGCGCGGGGCGGTCACGATGGCGCGCGGCTCCTTCCGGCCGATCGGAGCGCCGCTGTGACCTACGTCGCCCTCGGCGACAGCACCGTCGAAGGCATCGGCGCCTCGAGCCCCGAGCACACCTACGTGAGTCGGGTCCACGCGCGCCTGCGCAGCGTGTACCCCGACGCGCGTCTGGCCAACCTCGGCGTGAGCGGCGCTACCTCGGCCCACGTGCTCCTGCGCCAGCTCGACCGGGCCATCGAGCTGGGCCCGGACCTCGTCACCCTCTCGATCGGACCCAACGACATCACCGGACGGGTGTCGGTCGAGACCTACGAGAAGAACCTCGAGACCATCCTCGGGCGGCTCACCGACGAGACGACGGCGGTCGTCGTCGCGAACCTGATCCCTGATCTCGCGGTGACACCGCGCTTCAAGGGGAGCCCGGAGCAGGACGCCGTTGCCGCGCGCACCGTCCGTTTCAACGAGGCGCTCGCGCGGCGAGCCCGAGCGCGCGGCGTGCAGCTCGTCGACCTGTACACCGCGAGCCAGCGCGAGGTCTCCCGCCGGCCCGAGCTCGTCGGGCCGGACGGCTACCACCCGTCGGATGCAGGGTACGCACGCTGGGCGGCGTTGCTCTGGGAGGGCGTTGAGGCACGCATCGCGTCACGGTAAATACGCGCGTCGGGAGCGGCGTCGAAAGGAGACGAGGGGAATCGTCGTGATTCGCGCCGGACTCGCAGCGTTGCTCGTCGTCCTCGCCCACAGCGTCGGCCCCGTGGAGGCTGGCGACGTGAAGGTCGTCGTCAGCGGAGCCGGGCGATCCGCGTCGCAACGCGCCATCGGTGCGTCTGGTGGTCAGGTCGTCGTCAGCAGCCCGAGCCGGGTCACCGTTGGTCCCTCGAGCCGGGTCGTCGTCAACGCGCCCAGCCGGGTCGTCGTCGCTCCACCGAGCCAGGTCATCGTCAACGCGCCGAGCCGGATCTTCGTCCGAACGCCGCCTGTCCTGGCGTTCCCCGTCTACGTGGCGGCGCCGCGCCGCTGCCTCGTCCCGGGCTACTGGGCGTACGCCTGGATCGCCCAGAGCTACGCGTACAGCGCCTGGGTCGACGGCCAGTACTCGGAGGAGGGGCTCTGGGTCGGGGGGTATTGGGAGCCCCGCATCTACTCGTCGGGCTATTACCAGCCGTACTGGATCCCGGAACGCTGGAGCGACTGCTAGCGCGGAGAGCGCGACGGTCCCGCGCGGGACCACCGCGACTCCCCACCCGAGGCACGCGTGGCCCCGTGATACAACTGTAGGCCCATGCGGGCCTACGCGCTTTCGCGCCTCGCCCAAACCGTGCTCGTCGTCTTCCTCTCGCTCACCGCGGTGTTCGTGCTGGTGCGGCTCTCGGGCGATCCGGTGCTCCTGTTCATGCCGATGGATATCCAGACAAAGGACGTCAACGAGTTCCGCGAGCGGCTCGGCTTCAACGACCCCGTGCCGGTCCAGTACGTGCGCTTCGTCGCCGGCGCGGTCCGCGGCGACTTCGGTGAGTCGCTCCGCTACCGGCGCGACGCGCTGGGGCTCGTGCTCGAGCGCCTCCCGGCGACCTTCCTCCTCGCCGGGACGTCCCTCCTGCTCACGATGTGCGTCGCCGTGCCGCTCGGCGTCCTGTCGGCGGTGCACCGGAACACGCCGCTCGACCACGCCGGCACGGTCGTGACCGTCCTCGGCCAAGCGACGCCCGGCTTCTGGCTCGGCCTGATCCTGATCTACGTCTTCTCGGTGAAGCTTCGATGGCTGCCGACGGGCGGAACGGGCGGACTGGCCCACCTGGTCATGCCCTCGGTCGTGCTCGCGGCGTTCTTCTCCGCGCGGATCGCCCGGCTCACGCGCTCGGCCGTCCTCGAGGTCCTGAACGAGGAGTACATTCTCACCGCGCGCGCGAAGGGTCTTCGCGAGGCGCGCGTGATCGGCAAGCACACGCTCCGCAACTCGGCGATCCCGATCGTGACGCTCGCGGGGCTCGAGGCGGGGCAGGTGCTCGGGGGCGCCGTGATCACCGAGACGATCTTCGCGTGGCCCGGGCTCGGCCGGCTCACGGTGCAGGCGCTGCTGAACCGCGACTTCCCCATTGTGCTCGCCGCGGTCTTCGTCATCTCGGTCATCTACACGCTGAGCAACCTCGCGGTTGACCTCCTCTACGGCTGGCTCGATCCGCGGGTGCGCCTGCGGTGAAGAAGTGGCTCGGCATCGGTCTGAGCGTCGCGGTCGTCGTGACGGCGGTGGCGGCGCCCTGGCTCGCGCCCCGGGACCCGCTCGCGACCGACTTCGCCGCGAGTCTCCTGCCGCCGGGCTCGCCCGGCCACCTCCTCGGCACCGATCAGCTCGGCCGAGACCTCCTGGCGCGCGTCCTTCACGGCGCGCGGCTCGCGCTCTTCATCGGCGTCTCGACGGTGCTCATCACCGCCGCCGTCGGCGGGCTGCTCGGTCTCGTCGCGGGGTTCGTCGAGCGGTGGCCCGCCGCCGTGCTCATGCGCGTGGCCGACGTCCAGCTCTCGTTCCCGTTCATCCTGCTCGCGATGACCATCAACGCCATCGTGGGCCTCGGGCTCCAGAACATCATCCTCAGCCTTTCGGCCGCCGGTTGGGTCGTGTATGCTCGCGTCGTGCGCGGCGAGGTGCTGTCCGTCAAGCAGCGCGACTTCGTCCAGGCGGCCGCGGCGCTCGGGATGAGCCGCGTCCGCCTCCTGTTCCGGCACGTGCTGCCGAACGTCGTGCCCTCCATCATCGTCGTCGCGAGTCTCCAGTTCTCGTCCTTCATCGTCGCGGAGGCCGCGATCAGCTTTCTCGGGTTCGGCGTGCAGCCTCCAACGCCGGCGTGGGGCAGCATGCTCTCCGAGAGCCGTGATTTTCTGTACGTCGCGTGGTGGCTGGCCGCGTTCCCCGGCGCCGCGCTCGCCGTCACGGCGCTCAGCGTCAACCTGCTCGGCGACTGGCTCCGTGACACCCTGGACCCGAAGCTCAGAGTCTGACCCTCAGCCGGAGGCGCCGCTCAGCGTCAACCTGCTCGGCGACTGGCTCCGTGACACCCTGGACCCGAAGCTCAGAGTCTGACCCTCAGCCGGAGGCGCCGCAGCGTGACGAGCCATTTCTTCGCGTACCTGTCCCGCATGAAGTTCATCCGCCGCTGGGGACTCATGCACAGCACGTACCCCGAGAACATCCAGGAGCACAGCCTGCGCGTCGCGCAGATCGCCCACGCGCTCGCGATCATCCGGAACGGGCTCTTCGGGGGCGACGTCGATCCCGAGCGAACCGTGGCGCTGGCGCTCTACCACGACACGAGCGAGGTCCTCACCGGCGATCTGCCCGCGCCGGTCAAGGAGTTCAACCCCGAGATCAAGCGCGCCTACCACGCGATCGAGGCCGCGTCCCGGGAGAAGCTCCTCGACATGATCCCCGTCGCGCTCCGAGCCGACTACGAGCCCTACTTCCGCCACCGCGAGGCGGACGGCGTCCACCTCGAGCTCGTGCGCGCCGCGGACAAGCTCTGCGCCTACATCAAGTGCCTCGAGGAGGTCGGCGCGGGCAATCCGGAGTTCGCCCAGGCGGAAAAGGCCCTGCGGGCGGGCGTGGAGCGCATCGACCTCCCGGAAGTCCGCTACTTCCTGGAGACCTTCGTGCCGAGCTTCAGGCTCACACTCGACGAGCTCCACTGACCCGACTGGTTGTATCCTTGATCCCCCGATGACACCCGAGGAGACTCCATGCGCCGCCTAACCGTGCTCGCCCTCGCGGTCGCGCTCGCGCTCATCGGCGCCGGCGCCGCCCCGGCCCAGGACCGCGCCCGGACCAAGGAAGTCGTGATCGGGCTCGGCGCCGAGCCCCGGACGATGCTCGCCGTCACGATCGTGGACTGGACGACGAACAACATGCTCGAGCACATCTATGACCGCTTGCTCGACCGCGACCCCAAGACCTTCAAGCCCAGGCCGATGCTGGCCGAGAGCTGGCGGATCGTGACCGACACAACCTGGGAGTTCAAGCTCCGCAAGGGCGTCAAGTTCCACAACGGCGAGCCCTTCACCGCGCACGCGGTCAAGGCCACGATCGACTACGCGCTCGATCCGGCGAACAAGAGTCACTTCACCGCCGCGGCGTACTGGGGTCTCGTCAAAGAGGTGCAGGTCGTCGACGACTTCGCGGTGCGGTTCCTCACCAAGCAACCGTGGCCGAATCTCATCGACAGCGCCTCGCTGACCAACTCTCTCATCATGCCGGCCAAGGCGCTCCGTGAGCTCGGGCCGGCGAAGCTCGCCGAGAAGCCGATCGGGACCGGCCCGTTCAGGTTCGTCGAGTGGAAGCGCGACGAGCGCCTGGTGCTCGAGCGCAACCCGGACTACTGGCAGGGGCCGGCAGACGTGAGCCGCGTCACGTTCCGGTTCATCCCCGAGTTCAGCGCGCGGATGGCCGCCCTGCTCTCGGGCGAGATCGACATCATGAAGGACGTCCCGCCCCACGCCGTCGAGGCGGTCGAGCGGAGCGGCCGAGCGCGGCTGCGCTCCACGGTGTCCTCCCGCATCAACTACCTCGCGCTGGTGAACCTCAAGCCCGGGCCGATGCAGGACGTACGCGTGCGGCGGGCGATGAACCATGCAGTGGACGTGGACGAGCTGATCAAGCAGGTGCTCAAGGGCCGAGCGACACGCATGTGCGGCCCGATGGCGCCCGCGAACGTCGACTACGCGCCCGTCGAGTGCTACAAGCACGACCAGGCGCGCGCCCTCGCCCTCCTCAAAGAGGTGGGTCAGGACCCGGCGAAGCTCGAGCTCACGCTCGACACACCCTCGGGGCGCTACCCGCTCGACAAGGACGTCTCGCTCGCCATCGCGGCCCAGCTCCAGCGGCTCGGGATCAAGGTCAACGTCGTCGTCAACGAGTGGGGCACCCATCTCGACAAGATCAAGAACCGCAACACCGGGGACATGTTCTTCCTCGGCTGGGGCCCGGCGCTCCACGGCCAGGGCACGATGCAGCCGCTCTTCCTGGCCGATCAGACCTACGCGTCGTACGGCAACAACGCGATGCTCAGCGAGAAAATCTCTCGCGCCTCGACCCTGCTCGATCCGAAGGCGCGCGCGGAAGCGTACGCGGAACTGCAGCGGCTGGTCCACGACGAAGCGCCCTGGGTGTTTCTCTGGCAGCAGCACGACCTCTACGGCGTCGCGGGCCGCGTCGAGTGGTCGCCGCGCGCCGACGAGAAGGTGTGGATGTACGACGCGAAGGTGGTGGCGCAGTGAGCCTCACCGTCCTCACCAACGCGTTCCTGATCGATTGCACCGGGACAGACCCGCTGGGGGGCGCCGCCGTCGTTGTCGAGGACGACCGCATCAAAGAGGTCCTCCCCAACGGACGGGTCGGCCCGCTGCCCGGGCCGGTCACGACGCTCGACCTGAAGGGCGCGACGCTCCTGCCCGGGCTCACCGACGCCCACGTCCACATCTGCGCCGTCGAGGGCAACATCACCGACCAGCACCGGTATCTCCCGCCGAGCCTTTTGGCAGCCAAAGCACTACGACGGGCCGAAGAATGTCTCATGCAAGGATTCACGACGGTTCGAGATGCGGGCGGCGCCGATTATGGGTTTCGCGAGGCGATCGAGGACGGCCTCTACCCCGGGCCGCGGCTGCTCGTCTCGGGCCACTACATCTCCCAGACCGGCGGCCACGGCGACAAGCGCCGGCGGGCCGAGTGGATCCCACCGATCGACTGCTGCATCGGCATGATCGGCTCGATCGCCGACGGCGAGGCGGAGGTCCGGAAGGCCGCCCGCGAGCAGATCCGGCGCGACGTGAACCAGATCAAGATCATGGCGTCCGGCGGCGCCATGTCCCCGTCCGACGAGCTCGACACGACGCAGTTCACGGTCGCCGAGATGCGGGCCGCGGTCGAGGAAGCCCAGGCGGTCGGGAAGTACGTCCTGGCGCACGCCTACTCGGACGGAGCCGTGCGCAACGCGGTGGCCGCGGGCGTGCGCTCGATCGAGCACGGCAACCTGATCCGCGAGGCCGCGGCGAAGGCGATCAGGGACGCCGGCGCCTTCCTCGTGCCGACGATGGTCACCTACGAGGCGATCTACCGCGAGGGGAAGCGCTACGGGATCGGCGACCACCAGATCCACAAGATCAACCTGGCGCGCGAGCAGTCGGTGCAGGGGCTCACGTACGCGTACCGCGCGGGCTGCAAGATCGGCTCGGGTTCCGACCTCCTGGGCGACATGATGGTCCAGCGCGCGGTCGAGTTCGAGCTGAAGGCCCAGGTGATGACGCCGATGGAGGTGCTCCTCTCCGCGACGCGGGTCAACGCCGAGCTCTTCCGGATGTCCGACCGGATCGGCACCGTCGAGGCGGGAAAGTACGCCGACCTCGTCGTCGTCACGGGCGACCCGCTCCGGAACCTGCGCGTCTTCCAGACCCAGGACAACCTCAAGGTCATCATGAAGGGCGGGCGCCTCTACAAGCGGACCCTGTGATCCATCGGAGGGGGCCTCGACGGCCCCCTCCGAAGCCTCCCCCAGGAAGGGTTGCGCGGGCAAAGCCCGCGCTCGAATGAACTATCGGGATCCGGAACCGAACAGCTCGTCGAGGCGGGCGCGGATCTTCTCGTTCTCCTGGTACACAAGGCCCGCGACACCACGGCTCAAGCGCATGATCTCGCGATGTTCCCGGTGAGCCTGGACCGCCATGACGATGATCGCGAGGAGGCCGGCCAGCTGGACCAGCCCGTTCGCGATCACGATCCAAGAGAGGCCCTCGAGCGTCATCTCCGGGTCAGCCTACCGCCGTGGCCTCGTCCCGGCAAGGCGTATCAAGGCGGCGACACTGCTCGGTGATAGACTCGCGATGATGAGCGGGAGCCACAGCGGCGTCACCACGCTGGATCTCCGCCTCGCGCCGATGGCGGCCGTGACCAACGCGCCGTTCAGACTGGTCGCGCGCGAGTGTGGCGCCGGGCTCCTGACGAGCGAGGAGATCGACGCGCGCGCGCTCGTCCAGGGCAACGGCCACACCGTTGCGCTCGCGCGCTTCCTGCCCGAGGAGCATCCGATCGCGATGCAGCTCCTGGGCTCTGACCCGGACGTCCTGGCCGAGGCGGCGCGTCGGCTCGAGGCCGCGGGTGCCGACCGGATCGACCTGAACATGGGCTGTCCCGTCGCGAAGATCGTCGCCAAGGGCCAGGGCGCGGCCCTCATGCGCGATCCGCTCGCCGCCGCGCTGATCCTTCGCGCGCTGCGGAAGGCGGTCGGCGTTCCGGTCACGATCAAGATCCGCGGCGGCTGGGACGGCCGGACGGTGAACGCCGTCGAGATCGCGCAGCTCGCCGAGAGCGAGGGCGTCGACGCGATCACCGTCCACCCGCGCACGCGCTCGCAGCAGTTCTCCGGTCTCGCCCCCTGGGCGATCATCGGGGCGGTCGTCGACGCGGTGAGGATCCCCGTCACCGGGAATGGCGACGTGAGGAGCCACGACGACGCGCGCGCCATGATCCGTGCGACCGGCTGCGCCGCGGTGATGATCGGTCGCGGCGCCCTCGGCGCCCCCTGGATCTTCACCGGTCGCGCGGTGTCCCGCGCGGAGCAGGCGCAGATCATTCGCCGCCACTCGGCGCTGATCGAGGCTCACCTCGACCCTCGGACCGCGCTCGTCCAGCTGAAAAAGCATCTCGCGTGGTACGCGAACGGCCTGCCCTTCGCCGCGCGGATCCGCGCGGAGCTCTTCGCCGCGCCGAGCGCGGCCGCGGTCTCGGACGCCTTCTGGCGGCTCTGGTGACCCGGCGCGCCCTGATCGTCCCCCGCCCCGCCGCGTGACGACCCCACCGCCACCCCCGCGGCGGTTCACAGCGGTCATCTTCGACATGGACGGTGTCCTCGTGGACTCCGAGCCGATGCACCTGGACGCGATGCGCCGGGTGCTCACACCGTACGGCGTCGCCTACACCGATCGCGAGAACGCGGAGTTCTTCGGCTTTACCGATCCCGAGGTCTTCGGGATCCTCCGGGCCCGTTACGGCCTCGCCCCGGAACCGCTCGAGCTCACCCGCCGGCGGACGGAGCTTCTCGTGGAG
>Ga0209157_1000360_pt1 | contig 39459 bp, 45 predicted proteins | sample GraSoiAngelo_135_FD_185892 | JGI IMG/M metagenome (GOLD analysis project Ga0209157, IMG submission 185892) | Grasslands soil microbial communities from the Angelo Coastal Reserve, California, USA - 14_0929_05_40cm (SPAdes) (version 2) | ecosystem: Environmental > Terrestrial > Soil > Grasslands ...
CGAAACCCTGTGAAAGATCTCCGGAGTCGGGTTGAAGCTACGATGCTTCGGCCTGCGCGAGAACCGCCTCGGCTTGCGCCTTCTGCTGCTGCAGCGCCCACATGCGGGCGTATTCCCCTTTTGCTTCAAGCAGCTGGCGATGGGTCCCGCGCTCGCTGACGCGGCCGTGGCTGAGCACCAGGATCTGATCCGCATCCATCACCGTGGAGAGGCGGTGAGCGATCACTAGCGTCGTTCGCCCCTGCGAGATCCGCTCGAGCTCCGCCTGGATCGCTTTCTCCGCGCGCGAGTCGAGCGCCGAGGTGGCTTCGTCGAAGATCAGGATGCGGGGATTCTTCAGCAGGGCGCGCGCGATCGCCACGCGCTGCTTCTCGCCGCCGGAGAGCTTCAGGCCGCGCTCGCCCACCATGGTTTCGTATCTCCTCGGAAGAGATTCGATGAAGTCGTGGATATGCGCCGCGCGCGCCGCCTCGATCACCTCCGCGTCGCTTGCTTTCGGCCGCCCGTAGCGGATGTTGTACAGGATGCTGTCGTTGAAGAGCACCGTGTCCTGCGGCACGATGCCGATCGCCGCGCGCAGGCTCGCCTGTTTCACTTCTCTGACATCATGGCCGTTGACGAGGATCGAACCGGCCGAGACATCGTAGAAGCGGTAGAGCAGCCGCGCGAGCGTCGACTTGCCCGATCCCGAGTGACCCACCACGGCGACGCGGTGGCCGGCGGGAATCGTGAAGCTCACGCCATGCAGGATCTGCCGCTCGGGCTCGTAAAAAAAGTCCGCGCGCCTGAATTCCACTGTCGCCGGCCCGGGCGGGAGCTCAGGCGCGCCCGGGCGGTCCTCGACCTCGCGGTGCTCGGCGAGGAGGCGAAACATGCGGTCCATGTCGAGCAGCGCCTGCTTGATCTCGCGGTACACCATGCCGAGGAAGTTGAGCGGGATGTAGAGCTGGATCAGCAGGCCGTTCACCAGCACCAGGTCGCCGAGGGTGAAGCTCTGCGCCGCCACGCCTTCGGCCACCAGCAGCATCAGCGCCGTCACCGCAACGGCGATGATCAAGCTCTGGCCGATGTTGAGCAGGCCGAGCGAAGCCTCGTTCTTCACCGCCGCCGCTTCGTAGCCCTGCAGGTTCTCGTCGTAGCGCCGCGCCTCGAACTCCTCGTTGCCGAAGTACTTCACCGTCTCGTAATTCAGCAGGCTGTCGATGGCGCGCGTGTTGGCCCTCGAGTCGAGCTCGTTGGCGCGCCGGCGGATCTCCATGCGCCACTCGGTGACCAGCACCGTGAACCCGATGTAGACGGCGACCGCGCCGAAGGTGACCGCGGCGAAGCGCCAGTCGAACTTCTTGAGCAGCACCGCCGCGACAAGCGCGAACTCCAGGATGACTGGAATTATGGAAAATAATAAATAGGACAATAAGGTCGAGATCCCTCGCGTGCCGCGCTCGATGTCGCGCGTCATCCCGCCGGTCTGGCGCTCGAGGTGGAAGCGCAGCGACAGGCTGTGCAGGTGCCGGAACACGCCGAGCGCCACGCGCCGGATGGCGCGCTGCGTGACGCGGACGAACACCACGTCGCGCAGCTCGGCGAACAGCGTGGTCGAGAAGCGCAGGCTGCCGTAGATGGCGAGCAGCGCGACCGGCACCGCGACGATCGCGGTCCTCGGGTCGAGCCCGTCCACGACCTCCTTCATGATGAGGGGCACGGCAACGTTCGCCAGCTTGGCGGCGATCAGGCAGGCGAGCGCCGCCGCTACCCGCCACTTGTATTCCAGCAGATAGGGCAACAGGATGCGCAGCGCGCGCCATTCATTGCCTTTCAGCCGCTCGATCGGCGCCGAGCTGTGTCCGCGGGTGGCCATTGGCGTATATAGTAGTTCCACAAGGGAGGCATCACATGGGTCTGCGCCTGAAGTTCAACCTGGTGCTGCTGGCCGTGTTCGTGACCGGCCTTGGCGTCACGGGATACATCTCGTACGAGCTGCTGCACAAGAACGCGCGCGACGAGGTGCTGCGCAATGCCGGCGTGATGCTGGAAGCGTCGCTCTCCATGAGGCAGTACACGATCGGCAGGGTGCGGCCGCTGCTGCCGTATGACGCCGACAAGTTCCTGCCCGAGAGCGTGCCGGCCTTCGCCGCGACGGAGATCATGAGCCTGCTGCGCAAGAAGTACCCCGACTACGCCTACAAGGAGGCGACGCTGAACCCGACCAACCCGCGCGACCGGGCGGTCGACTGGGAGGCGGACATCGTCAACGCCTTCCGCAACGAGGCCGCGCGCGGCGACATCTCGGGAATCCGCGGCACGCCGACCGGGCGCTCGCTTTACCTGGCGCGGCCGCTGCAGATCAAGGACCAGGCCTGCCTCGCCTGCCACACCACGGCTGAAATGGCCCCGCCGGCGATGGTGAAGCTCTACGGCCCGAGCAACGGCTTCGGCTGGAAGATGAACGAGATCATCGGCGCGCAGATCGTCTCGGTGCCGATGGACCTGCCGATCCGCAATGCCAACCGCGCCTTCGTCACCTTCATGAGCTCGCTCGCGGCGGTGTTCGCCGTGCTGTTCGTGACCCTGAACGTGATGCTGACGCTTCTCATCGTCGAGCCGATCACGCGGCTTTCGCACGCCGCCGAGCAGATTTCCAAGGGCCGCCTCGACGCCGCCGAAATCCCCGACACCGGCCGCGACGAGGTGTCGCAGCTCGGACAGGCGTTCAACCGCATGCGCCGCAGCCTGGAGAAGGCGATCCACCTTATCGACAAGGGATAGCGCGCGATGGAAGCCCCCAACGCCCTGCCCGCGGGGCACGCGCTGCAGGAGTACCGCATCGAGAAGGTGCTCGGCGTTGGCGGTTTCGGCCTCACCTATCTCGCGCTGGACGAGAACCTGCACCTCAGGGTCGCGGTCAAGGAATACCTGCCGGCCGACATTGCCGTGCGCGCGTCCGACCGCACGATCGCACCGCGCTCCGGCGAGAGCGCGGAAATCTTCGACTGGGGCAAGCGCCGCTTTCTCGACGAGTCGCGCACCCTCGCCTCGTTCCGCCACCCGAACATCGTGCGCGTGATGCGCTTCTTCGAGGCGAACGGCACGGCGTACATGGTGATGGAGTTCGTCGAGGGGGCGCCGCTCCCCGACTGGGTCGGCGTGCGCCGCCCGCTCGCCGAGGCGCAGGTGGCGGCGCTGGCGGCGCCGCTTCTCGATGGGCTCGAGGTGGTGCACAAGGCGGGCTTCATGCATCGCGACATCAAGCCCCCGAACATCTACATCCGCGACGACTCGAGCCCCGTGCTGCTGGATTTCGGCGCGGCGCGCCAGAAATCCTCCGAGCTCACCGCGCTGGTGACCCCGGGCTACGCGCCGTTCGAGCAATACCACACGCAGGGCAAGCAGGGCGCGTGGAGCGACATTTACGCGCTCGGCGGGGTCCTGTATTGGATGGTCACCGGGAACAGCCCGCACGAGGCGGCGGCGCGCATTCGCGCCGACACGATGCCGCCCGCGCTCCAGGCGGCCGACAAGAGCCTGTTTCGCCCCGAGTTTCTCGCGGCGATCGACTGGGCGCTCGCGCCGGACGAAGACCAGCGGCCGCAGTCGGTGCCGGAGTGGCGCGAAGCCCTGCTCGGTGCTGCGCCGACCCCGCCGCGAACCCAGGCCGCTCAGCCCAGAACGCAGCTTCAGAAGACGCCCCCGCAACCCACGACGATTCCCGCGACCTTCGACCCGACCCTCCTCAAGCGGCTCGAAGCCGAGCTCGCGCAGCACCTGGGGCCGATCGCGCCGGCGGTGGTGAGGAACGCGGCAAAAAAGGCCGCCACGCAGGAGGAGCTCGTGCAGATGCTCGCGGCGGACATCTCCGCGTCGATCCCCCGCGCGGCTTTCCAGAGGCAGTTCTCGGAGATCTCGCGCCCGGTCTCGAAGCCTCCGGCTCCCGCAGCGAGCGGGCCCGCAGTTCCCCCTACTGCGTTGGCCGCGAGCCGGTTCCCGCAGGAAGTGCTGGACCGCGCCACGGCGCGGCTCGCCGAGTACATCGGCGCGTTGAGCCGGGTCGTGGTCAAGCGCGCAGCGATCAAAGCGCGCGACGAAGCCGAGCTTTACCTCCTGATCGCCGACGAGATCGAAGACCCGGCGCGCAAAAAGGCGTTCATCCGGCGCGCCATTTCCGCGAGCGGCAAGCCCTGAGCGCCGTGCCCCTTGACGGCGCGGCCGGCATGGCCTATCTTTCAAACGGTCGTTTGAATTGCGGTTTCCATTCCGAACACAGCCCATGCCCCTGCGCGCCATCAAGCCCCAGCACGAAACCCGCACCCGGATCCTCGACGTCGCCGAGGAGCTGTTCATGCAGCACGGCTTCGAGGGCGCCTCGATGCGCATGCTCACTGCCAAGGCGGGCGTCAACCTCGCCGCGGTCAACTACCACTTCGGCTCCAAGCACGCGCTGATCGAGGCGGTATTCCGCCGGCGCCTGGACCCGATGAACGTGGCACGCATTGCGGCGCTCGACCGGCTGGAGGTCGATGCGCCGGGCCGAGTACTAGCTCCGGAGAGCATCATTCGCGCCTTCATCGGCCCGGGGCTGCGCATGATCGAGGACGCCAAGGGGGGCGGGCGCAATTTCATCCGGCTGCTCGGGCGCACCTACACCGAGCCGGCGAAATCGATCCGCGCCCTGATCGGCCGCCTGTACGCCCCCGCCATGGAGCGCTACAAGGCGGCGTTCGAGCGCGCGCTGCCGCAGATGCCGCGCGAGGAGCTGGTATGGCGCATTTACTTCATGTTCGGCACGCTCGCCTACACCCTGGCGGCGACCGACACGGTGCAGCTGATCGCCGGCTGCAAGCCCGAGGACCGCTACGACGCGCGCCTGCTCGAGGAACGCCTCGCCGCGTTCCTCACCGCAGGATTGCATGCTCCCCTGAAGAACACGATCAGGAAGGCCGCGTAGGGAGCCCGCCATGCTGACACTGGCATTGATCCTCGCCGTAGTGCTGGTGCTCGCGGCGGCAGCGTACATCCCGTTCATTCGGCGAAAACTGGCGACCGACCGCGTGCTTGCGCTCTACCGCCGCATCCTGCCTGACATGTCGCAAACCGAGAAAGAGGCGATCGACGCCGGCACGGTGTGGTGGGACGGCGATCTGTTCTCCGGCAGGCCGGACTTCGACAAGCTCCTCGCCGTGCCCGAGCCGCGCCTGAGCGCCGAGGAGCAGGCCTTCCTCGACGGCCCGGTCGAGGAGCTCTGCGCGATGTGCAACGACTGGGAGATCACGCACGAGCTGCAGGACCTCCCGGCGCGCGTCTGGCAGTTCATCAAGGACAAGGGATTCTTGGGAATGATCATTCCCAAGAAATACGGCGGGCTCGGCTTCTCGGCGCTCGCCCACTCCGCCGTGGTGATGAAGCTCTCGACGCGCTCGAGCGCCGCAGCGATCTCGGTGATGGTGCCTAACTCGCTTGGGCCGGCCGAGCTGCTGCTGCATTACGGCACCGACGAGCAGAAGAACCACTACCTGCCGCGGCTGGCAAAAGGCCTCGAAGTACCTTGCTTCGCGCTCACCAACCCCGAAGCGGGCTCCGACGCCGCGTCGATCCCCGATGCCGCGGTCGTGTGCCGCGGCACGTGGCAGGGCAAAGAGGTGCTCGGGATGCGGGTCACCTGGGATAAGCGCTACATCACGCTCGGCCCGGTCGCAACGCTGCTCGGGCTTGCTTTCCGTCTCTACGATCCTGAAAAACTAATATCTGAAAAAGAAGATCTGGGAATCACCTGCGCCCTGGTGCCGACTCACACGCCCGGGGTCAATATCGGCAGGCGCCACCTGCCGCTCAACGCGGTGTTCCAGAACGGGCCGAACTCCGGCAAGGACGTGTTCATGCCGCTCGACTGGATCATCGGCGGCCCCGAATACGCCGGCAAGGGCTGGATGATGCTGATGGCCTGCCTCGCCGCAGGCCGCTCGATCTCGCTGCCGACCTCGTCGGTGGGCGGGGCAAAGGCGCTGACGCGCTTCACCGGCGCCTACGCGCGCGTGCGCAGCCAGTTCAAGACGCCGATCGGCAAGCTCGAGGGCGTGGAAGAAGCGCTCGGCCGGATCGCCGCGCATTGCTACATGATGGACGCGACGCGCGTGATGACGGCCGGCTCGGTCGACGCCGGCGAGAAGCCGGCGGTGATCTCGGCGATCGCCAAGTACCACTTGACCGAGCGGGCGCGCCTGTGCGTGAACGATGCCATGGATATCCACGGCGGCAAGGGCATCTGCCTCGGGCCGAACAACTGGATCGGCCGCGGCTACCAGATGACGCCGATCGCCATCACCGTGGAAGGCGCAAACATCCTGACCAGGACCCTCATCATCTTCGGCCAGGGCGCGATCCGCTGCCATCCGTACGTGCTGCGCGAGATGCGAGCCGCAAAAGAGATGCAGGGCGCAGAGGCGTCGCGCGAGTTCGACGCCGCGTTTACTTCGCACATCGGGCACGTGATCTCGAATGGCATGCGCGCATTCGCGTTCGGGCTGGTGCCAAGCCTCGCTCCGCTGCCCAAAAAAGGAGCTCCTGAAACCCGCCACTACTACCGCCACGTTTCGCGGCTCTCGGCGGCCTTTGCGTTCCTCGCCGACATCTCGATGATGGCCATGGGCGGGGCGCTGAAGCGCAAGGAGAAGATCTCCGGCCGCCTCGGCGACATCCTGTCGATGATGTACCTCGCGTCGGCGACGCTGAAGCGCTACGAGGACCAGGGCCGCCTGCGCGAAGACCTGCCGCTGGTGCGCTGGTCGGTGCGCGACGCGCTTTATCACGCGCAGCTCGCGTTCGACCAGATCCTCTCCAACTTCCCGAGCAAGACGCTCGCCACGCTGCTGCGCGTGGCGCTCTTCCCGCGCGGCATGCCGTTCAGGCCGCCGCTCGACTCGCGCAACCACGAATGCGCGCGCATCGCGCTCGAGCCCGGGTCTGCGCGCGACCGCCTCACCGCCGGCATGTACCTGCCCAGGGGCGAGGCCGACGCCACGGGCATCCTGGAAAGCGCCTTCGTAGCGACGGTCGCGTGCGAGCCGATCGACAAGAAACTGAGGGACGCGGTCAAGCAGGGATCTCTCAAGCCGCGGCCGGGCGCCGACCTCGTCACTATGGCAAGAGACGCGGGAATCGTCACAGCCGAGGAATACGCGCTCTGGCAGAGGAAGGAAGCGCTGCGCAAGAGCGTGATCAGGGTCGACGACTTCCCGCAGGACTTCGGCAGGGCCGAGATCGTCGAGAAGCTCGAAAAGCAGGCGGTAAAGGCGAAAGCGGCCTAGCTCACCTTGTATCCAAAACCCGTTTACGTCGTGGACGGCGCACGCACGCCGTTCCTCAAGTCGAAAAACCGCCCCGGCCCGTTCGCGGCCAGCGATCTCGCCACGCAGGCGGGCCGCACGCTGCTCGTGCGCCAGAAGTTCGCTCCCGACGAGCTCGACGAGGTGATCCTCGGCTGCGCCGCGCCGTCGGTGGACGAGGTCAACATCGGCCGCGTCGCGGCGCTGCGCATGGGCTGCGGCCAGCAGGTCCCGGGCTGGACGGTGATGCGCAACTGCGCCTCCGGCATGCAGGCCGTCGACTCGGGCATCAGCAACATCCTCGCGGGACGCTCCGAGCTGGTTCTTGCCGGCGGGGTCGACGCGCTGTCGCGCGCCCCGCTGCTGTACGCTGACAAGATGGTGCTATGGTTTTCGGAAATGGCTGTTTCAAAAACTGCTTTTCAGAAAACAGCTTTGTTCGCGAAACTTCCCGTCAAGGCCCTGCTGGCTCCAGTCATCGGCATCATGAAGGGACTCACCGACCCGATGGTCGGGCTGCTGATGGGCCAGACCGCGGAGAACGTCGCGCACCGCTTCGGCATCACGCGCGAGCAAATGGACGCATTTTCCGTCCGTAGCCACTCGCGGGCTGCGCGTGCGCAGGAAGAACGACGGCTTGCGCCCGGCGGAGGCGAAGTCGAAGCGCTGTACGACGCCGACGGTGCGACCTTCCCGCTCGACGACGGCGTGCGGCGCGACTCGTCGATGGAGAACCTGGCGAAGCTGAAGCCGTTCTTCGACCGCAAGTACGGCAACGTGACCCCCGGCAACAGCTCGCAGATCACCGACGGCGCCGCCTGGATGATCCTCGCTTCCGAGGAAGCGGTGCTGCGCCACGGCCTCGCGCCGCTCGGCCGCATCGTCGACTCCGAGTGGGCGGGGCTCGACCCCGCGCAGATGGGTCTCGGACCGGTGCATGCGGCAACACCGATCCTGCAGCGCCAAGGGCTACGGTTGAACGACCTCGATTACTGGGAGATCAACGAGGCCTTCGCCGCGCAGGTGCTCGGCTGCCTCGCGGCCTGGAAGGACGACAAGTACTGCCGGGAGGAGCTCGGCCTCGACGCCGCCATGGGCGAGCTGGACCTCGAGCGGCTGAACGTCGACGGCGGCGCCATCGCCCTCGGCCACCCGGTGGGAGCCTCCGGCGCGAGAATCGTCTTGCATCTGCTGAAAACGCTCAAACGCACGGGCTCGAAGAGAGGCATGGCATCGATCTGCATCGGCGGCGGCCTCGGCGGGGCGATGCTGGTCGAAGCACTGTAAGGGGAGAGGACATGGATCGCGCGAGGCTCACGAAGCATTGGCATTGGGAGACCGATCGCGACGGGCTGGCCTGGCTGACCTTCGACAAGCAGGGCGAGTCGGCGAACACGTTCTCGCGCGAAGCGCTGGAGCAGTTGAGCGCCGCCCTGGAGGAGATTCGCCGGGCCGATCCGAAAGGCCTCGTCATCCGCTCGGCAAAGGAGGGCTTCATCGCCGGTGCCGACGTCGAGGAGTTCACGCGCTTCAAATCGCCCGCGGAGGCGATGTCCTTCGTGCGCCTGGGCTGGGACGCGTTCCAGGCGCTGCGCGAGCTGCCCTTCCCCACCACCGCGATGGTGAACGGCTTCTGCATGGGCGGCGGCGTCGAGCTGGCGCTCGCCTGCCGCTACCGCGTGGCGCTCGACGAGCCGAAGACGCGCTTCGCCCTGCCCGAGGTGATGCTCGGCATCATGCCGGCCTGGCACGGCGTGCAGTGGCTGCCGAAGCTCGTCGGCCCGGCGGCGGCGTTCGACCTGCTGCTGGCGGGAAAATCCGTCGACGCGCGACGCGCGCAGCGCATCGGCCTCGTCGACCAGGCCATGCCCCTGCGCATTCTGGAGAACACGGCCCGCATGATCACCCTTGAATCACCAAAAAGAAAAAGACTCTCCTTCTGGAAAACGATGCTGCTTTCAAGACCCCTTAGAAGCTTTGTTGTTTCCCAGGCCCGCAGGCAGGTCGCGAGAAAGGCGAAGCGCGAGCACTATCCGGCGCCTTACGCGATTCTCGAGCTGTGGAAGAAGTACGACGGCGACCCGTTCCGGGCTGCGGGCGATCCTGCGGCGTCGGTCGAGGCCCTGTTCGCGCACCCGACGACGGCGAACCTGATCCGCATCTTCTTCCTGCAGGAGCGCCTGAAGTCGCTCGGCAAGGCAGCCGACTTCGCGCCCCGCTACGTGCACATCGTCGGCGCCGGCGTGATGGGCGGCGACATTGGGGCGATCTGCGCCCTGCGCGGGCTCACGGTCACGCTGCAGGACACCGCGCCCGAGCGCATCGCGCCGGCGCTGAAGCGCGCCGCGCAGCTCTTTCAGCGCCGCCTGCGCGACCCGCGCCGCGTGCGCGACGCGCTCGACCGGCTGATTCCCGATGTCGGCGGCGCCGGTGCGGCACGCGCCGACGTGATCATCGAGGCGATCTTCGAGAACCTGGAAGCGAAGCGCTCCCTCTTCGCGCAACTCGAGGCGGCGGCGAAGCCCGGCGCGATCCTCGCCACCAACACCTCGAGCCTCAAGCTCGCCGACATCGCCACCGTGCTGAAGGATCCTTCCCGGCTGGTGGGAATTCATTTTTTCAACCCGGTACCTCAATTGCAGCTGGTGGAAATAGTTTCCAGTGATCGAACAAATGCGGAATTCGCTCGCAAGGCGGCGGCTTTCGTTCGTCACATCGACAAGCTGCCGCTGCCGGTGAAAGACGCGCCGGGATTTCTCGTCAACCGCGTGCTCGGCCCCTACATGTACAACGCGTTCCGCATGCTCGACCAGGGCGTCAAGCCCGAGACGCTCGACCGTGCGATGGAAGACTTCGGCATGCCGATGGGCCCGGCCGAGCTCGCCGACACCGTCGGGCTCGACATCTGCCTGGCCGCCGGGAAGGCGCTGGCGAAGAAATTCTCGAAGGATGAGGCCGACGTGCCGCAGGTGCTCGCGAACAAGGTCAAGCTCGGGCATCTGGGAAGAAAAACCGGCCAGGGGATTTACCGCTACGAGAAAGGCAGGCCGGTGAAAGGCCAGCCCGACGCGTACGACGACGCCCTCGTGCAGTCGCTGATCGCCCCGTACCTGAACGAGGCCAGGGCCGCCGTAGCCGAGGGCATCGTCGCCGACGCCGACCTCGCCGATGCCGGCCTCATCTTCGGCACCGGCTTCGCTCCCTTCCGGGGCGGGCCGCTGCATTACCTGGAATCGCAAAAGCGCTAGATGGACCGGCTCCCCGAGAACAAGCTGCCGGCGCTGCGCGTCATGACGATGCCCGCCGACGCCAACCAGAACGGCGACATCTTCGGCGGCTGGATCATGTCGCACGTCGACATCGCCGGCGGCATTCTCGCCGGGCGCACGGCGCGCGGCCGTGTCGCGACCGTGGCCGTGAAAGAGTTCATCTTCAAGCAGCCGGTGCAGGTCGGCGACGTGCTTTCCTTCTATACCGACCTGGTGAAGATCGGGAACACCTCGATCACCGTCACCGTCGAGGTGTACGCCGAGCGCCGGCCCTCGGACCCGAAGGTCGTCAAGGTGACCCAGGCCACGCTCACCTACGTCGCCATCGACCGCGACGGCCGGCCGCGCCCGGTACCGCGCAGCTAGATTGCTGCTCGACGCTGAGCCCTGCGAAATCCAGGCCCGGGACGGCCATCGCCTCGGCGCGACGCTGTTTCGTCCCGCCTCGAGCAACGGGCGGGCGCTGCAGATCAACGCCGCGGCGGGCGTGAAGCAGGAGTACTACGGCGAGTTCGCCGCTTATCTCTCCGAGCGCGGATTTACGGTGCTCACCTTCGATTACCGGGGCATCGGGCGATCCGGTCACTGGAGGCTGAACGCCAGGATGCGTGACTGGGCCGAGCTCGATGCCGGCGCGGCGCTGCAATTTCTCTCCAAAACCGGCAAGAAGCTAATGGCAGTAGGCCACAGCTTTGGCGGCCAGTCATTCGCCCTCGTTCCCGGAGCCGAGCGACTCGCGGCCGTGCTCGCCGTCGGCTCCCAGAGCGGCTACTGGCGCCACTGGCGCGGCGCGCCGCGCGCGGGAATGTGGCTGCTCACCCACGCGCTGCTGCCCGGCATTTCGCGCCTGTTCGGCTACTTTCCCGCTGCCGCGCTCGGCCAGGGCGAGAACCTCCCGGCAGGCGTCGCCATAGAGTGGGCGCGCTGGTGCCGGGACCCCGACTACCTCGTCGGCGCGCTGGGCGCGAAAGAGCGGTACGCGCGCTTCAGCGCGCCGCTTCGCCTGTACTGGGTGGCCGACGACCCGTATGCGCCGCTCGCGGCCGCCGAAGCGCTGCTGGAGCTCTATCCGCGCGCCCCGGCGGAGCTTACGCGGGTGATGCCGCGCGAGCTGGGCGCCGAGCGGATCGGCCACTTCGGCTTTTTCCGCGAGCAGTTCCGCGATACCTTGTGGCGCGACGCTGCCGACTGGCTGGAGAGGCACTGAATGAAAATGCTCGAGGGCAAGGTCGCCGCCGTCACCGGGGCGGCGAGCGGGCTGGGACGCGCCATGGCGCTCGCCTTTGCCGGCGAAGGCATGCATGCCGCGCTCGCGGACGTCGATGAGCCGGGCTTGCAAAGCACCCTGAATGAAGTTCAGAGCCGCGGCGTGCGTGCGTTCGCCATGCGCGTCGACGTTTCGCGCTATCAGGACGTTGAATCTTTTTGCAGTAAAGCGATCGCGCAGTTCGGCGCGACGCATGTCGTGTGCAACAACGCCGGCGTATCGCCGCTCGGCGCGGTGTGGGAGAACACGCTCGCCGACTGGCAGTGGATCCTGGGCGTCAACCTCTGGGGCGTGATCCACGGCGTGCGCGCCTTCGTGCCGGGGCTCCTCGCGCAAGGCGAGGGCCATGTCGTCAACACCGCGTCGGTCGCGGGATTGATCTCGCCGCCCGGGATGGGCGCATACAACGTGACCAAGCACGCCGTGGTCGCGCTGTCGGAGTCGCTGCATCACGACCTGCGGCTGCGCGGCTCGCCGGTCGGCGTGTCGGTGCTTTGCCCGGCTTACGTTCCTACAGGAATCGCAGACTCCGAAAGAAATCGGCCGCGGGAGCTTCTGAATCCGGGGAAGAGCCCTTCGAAAGAGGAGGCGATGCTCAAAAAGGCGGTGGCGTCCGGGAAGCTCTCGGCCGACGATGTGGCGCGGGCCGTCGTGACGGCGGTGAAGGAGGAGCGCTTCTACGTGCTCACGCACCCGCGCATCAAGGGCGCGATCCGCGCGCGCATGGAAGACATCCTCGACGAGCGCGCGCCGCGCAATCCGCTCGCGCTCTAGGCGAGCCCCGGGAACAGCTCCTTCAGGCCCTCGGCCATGGTCTGGATGGCGATCGCGGCCAGCAGCAGGCCGAGCAGCCGCGTCGCGATGTTGAGCCCGGTCGTCCCCATTTTCGGCCCGACCGCGTCGGCAATGCGCAGCACCCACCAGAGCACGCCGCACACCAGCGCGATGCACACGATGAGCGCCGCGACATGCACGAGGCCGTCTTTCTGCGCGTTGATGATCGTGGTGCTGATCGCGCCCGGCCCGGCGAGCAGCGGCACGGCCAGCGGCACCACGCCGGAAAGCTCGCCCGACTCGAGCTCCCTCGCTTCCGCCTGCGTCTGGCGCATCTCTCCCACCCTGGCGTTCAGCATCGCGAGCGCCATCAGGAGGAGCACCAGGCCGCCGCCGGCCTGGAAGGCCGGCACGCTGGCGCCGATCAGGCGCAGCAAGCCCTCGCCGAAGAGCGCCGAGCCGGCGAGTACCGCGAACACGGTGAGCGTGACGATGTCGGCGAGGCGCCGCCGGCCGGCCGGATTGGCGGCTGAAGTGACGCTGAGGAAAATCGGCACCGCCAGGAACGGGTCGAGAACCGCCGTGAGCGTGACCAGGTACCGCAGGTACTCCTGGAAGTCGATCACTTTTTCGCGCGAGCGGTCGCTGCCTTGCGATCTGCGTTGACCTGCCTGAAAGCAGGACGCTCCTCGAGCATTTTCAAATAAGGCTTCAGCTGCGCAATGTCCTCCAGGAAGTCGCGCCCGTAGGCGTGCTTCGTCGCGAGCGACACGAGCGGCAGGCTGACGAAGGCAGTGCAATCGGCGAGGCTGAGTTCTGCCCCGGCGATGTACGGGTCGAATTTCGCCCGCGCGCGCAACGCGCGGATGCCCTTGGCGAGGTCCTTCTCGACCGATTGCTTCACGTCCTCGGCCACCGGCTTGCCGAAGAACACCTGGCCGTAGAGCCTGCGTGCCACGAGCTCTACATGCAGCTCGATCAGCACGATCAGCTCCCGTACCTTGGCACGCGCCAGCGGGTCGGCGGGATACAGCGACTTCTGCGGATAGGTCTCTTCGAGGTACTCGCAGATCACCTGCGATTCCGCGAGCGTCGTGCCGTCGAGCTCGAGGAAGGGCACCTTGCCCATGGGCGTCCGCGCCAGGAACTCGTCCTTCTGGCAGGGCGTGCAGCTCGGGTCTTCCTCGAACGGCACCCCTTTCTCGAGCAGGGCGATGCGCACCTTGTTGTGGTAGTTGCTGATGTGGAAGCCGCAGAGCTTGAGCATCGCAATCTCCCTACTTCTGGATTACATCCTCAGGTGGAAGATACGGTACGTTGACCGCCGCGGCGACTTCCGGATGCGTGACCTTGCCGCGCGCGACATTGAGGCCGTTGCGCAGATGCGGATCATCGGCGAGCGCCTGCTTCCAGCCCTTGTTGGCAAGCGCGAGCACGAAGGGCAGCGTGGCGTTGTTGAGCGCGTAGGTCGAAGTGCGCGGCACCGCGCCGGGCATGTTGGTGACGCAGTAATGCACCACGTCGTCGACCACGTAGGTGGGATCGGCGTGCGTGGTCGGCCGCGAGGTCTCGAAGCAGCCGCCCTGGTCGATCGCGATGTCGACCACCACCGAGCCTGTTTTCATCGCCTTCACCATCTGGCGCGACACCAGCCTGGGGGCCGCCGCGCCCGCGACCAGCACCGCGCCGATGACGAGGTCCGCCGAGAGCACGTGCTGCTCGACCGCGTCGCGGCTCGAGTACACCGTCACGACCCGCGCGCCAAACTCCGTTTCGATACTTCTCAAAACATCGAGAGACCTGTCGAGCGCATACACGCGCGCGCCCGACCCGACGGCAAGCCGCGCGGCATTGCTGCCGGAGACGCCCGCGCCGAGGATGGTGATCTTCGCGGGCGGCACGCCCGGAACGCCGCCGAGCAGGATCCCCATGCCGCCGCGCGCCTTCTCGAGGCAGCTCGCGCCGACCTGGACCGCCATCCGGCCGGCGACTTCCGACATCGGCGCGAGCAGCGGCAGTCCGCCGCCGGCCTTTGTCACCGTCTCGTAGGCGATGCAAATGGCCCCGGAGGCGGCGAGATCCCTGACCTGCGCCGGGTCCGGCGCGAGGTGCAGGTAGGTGAACAGGACGTGCTTCTCGCGCAGCTTCGTGCGCTCCTCGGGCTGCGGTTCTTTGACTTTGACGATCAGCTCCGCCTCGGGGAAAACGTCTTTGACAATTCTTGCCCCTGCCTTCTCATAGGCCGGGTCGGCAGCGCCGATGCCCGCTCCGGCGCCGGTCTCGACGATGACCTGATGGCCGTGCGAGGTCACCTCGCGCACCGAGGTCGGCGTCAGGCCGACCCGGTACTCGTGGGTCTTCAGCTCCTTCGGCACCCCGACGATCATGCGCGCTTCATTTTCGAGAGGGCATCGGCGATGCTGGTCTGCTCGCCGATCTCCATCTTGGCGATCTGGTTGCGGTGCACCTCGTCGGGACCGTCGGCAAAGCGCAAAGTCCTGGCGTGCGCGTACGCGTAGGCGAGGCCGAAGTCGTCGGACACGCCGCCGCCGCCGTGCACCTGGATCGCCCAGTCGATGACCTTGCAGGCGACGTTCGGCGCAAACACCTTGATCATCGCGATCTCTTTCTTTGCCGCCTTGTTGCCGGCCGTGTCCATCTTCCACGCCGCGTTCAGCACCATGTAGCGCGCGGCGTCGATCATGATGCGCGCCTCGGCGATGCGCTCGCGCGTCACGCCCTGGTCGGCCACGGGTCGGCCGAACGCCACGCGCTCGGTGGCGCGCCTGCACATCTTCTCGAGCGCCGCTTCGGCCTGGCCGATCAGGCGCATGCAGTGATGGATCCTTCCCGGCCCGAGGCGCCCCTGCGCGATCTCGAAGCCGCGGCCCTCGCCCAGCAGAACGTTGGACACCGGCACGCGCACGTCCTTCAGCTCGATCTCCATGTGGCCGTGGGGCGCATCGTCGTAGCCGAACACCGGCAGGTGGCGCAGCACCCTGATCCCGGGCGTGGCGGCCGGCACCAGCAGCATCGACTGCTGGCTGTGCCGCGAGGCGTTGTCGGGGTCGGTCTTGCCCATCACGATGTAGATCTTGCAGCGCGGATCGCCCGCGCCGCTCGACCACCACTTGGTGCCGTTGATGACGTAGTGCTCGCCTTCGCGCTTTACGCGCGTCTGGATGTTGGTCGCGTCCGAGGAAGCGACGTTCGGCTCGGTCATCAGGAACGCCGAGCGGATCGTCCCCTCGAGGAGCGGCTCGCACCACTGCTTCACCTGCTCGGGCGTGCCGTACTTGAGGAGCGTCTCCATGTTCCCGGTGTCGGGCGCCGAGCAGTTGAAGAGCTCGGGCGCCCAATGCACCCGCCCCATGATCTCGCACAGCGGCGCGTACTCGAGGTTGGTGAGCGCACCGCCATGGGTCTTCGGGCGCCACAGGTTCCACAGCCCCGCCGCCCTCGCCTTCGGCTTCAGCTCCTCGATGACCGGCACCGGCTCCCAGCGCCGCTCGCTCCTCGCGTGCTCGTGCCACCTGCGCTCGTTCGGGTAGACGTGCTCGTCCATGAATGCGAACAGCTTTTTCCTCAGCTCCTGCACCTTCGGCGTGTAATCGAAATTCACGCTGCTCTCCTCAGGATCTTTTCGACCTGCTCCCAGCCCAGCTCGGCCATCGGCCGCGCGCGCATGCCGGCGTCGCGCGCGTGCGCGCTCGCCGCCGTGCCGTCGACCACGCGCTTCAGGATCCCCTGCAGGATCGCGGCCATCCGGAACAGGTTGTACGCGAGATAGAAGTCCCAATGCGATCGATCGATGCCTTGCCGTCCGGTTCTTTTGCAATACATGGCGACGTATTGCTCTTCGCTCGGAATCCCCAGGTCATGCAAGTCCAGGCCGGCAATGCCGCGGAAAGCGCCCGGCGGGATGTGCCAGCTCATGCAGTGGTAGGCGAAGTCGGCGAGCGGATCGCCGAGCGTCGACAGCTCCCAGTCGAGCACGGCGAGGATCTTCGGCTCGGCCGGATGGAAAATCGCATTGTCGAGGCGGAAGTCGCCGTGCACCACCGCGGTCCCGGTCTCGGGCGGGATGTTTGCCGGCAGCCAGGCGATGAGGTTGTCCATCGCCTCGATGCGCTCGGTCGCGGAGGCCTGGTATTGCTTGGTCCAGCGCAGGATCTGGCGCTCTATATAGTTGCCCGGCTTGCCGAAGCCCTCGAGCCCGACTGCGCGGTAGTCGAACGTATGCAGCCGCGCGATCACGCGGTTCAGCTCGTCCCAGATGTCGAAGCGCTGCGCCCGCGTCATTCCCGGCAGCGCCTGGTCCCACAGCACGCGACCCTCGACGAAATCCATGACGTAGAAGGCCGTGCCAAGCACCGAATCGTCCTCGCACAGCGCGTGCGGCCGCGCCACCGGGAATCCCGCGGCATGCAGCGCCTGGATGACGCGGTATTCGCGCTCGACCGCATGCGCCGAGGGCAGCAGCTTGCCGGGGGGCTTGCGCCGCAGCACGAAGCGCCGCCCGTCGGCGGCGGTGATGCGGTAGGTGGGATTGGACTGGCCGCCCTTGAACTGCTCGATCCCGCGCACCCGCAGCTGCAGGTACTCTTCAAGGGCAGCGACATCGATGCGATGCCGGTCTTCCACGGGCTTGGTGCCGATGAACTGCTCGAACATCCCGGTCAGCTTACCTTAGAATTCCCCGCATGAGTCGCGCCGCGGCCTTCACGGTTTCCCATTTCAGGAAGCGCTCCTTTTCAAGGCGCGGCTTGCGCGGCTACTTCGAATATCGCGACCTCGGCATCCGGCGCGCCACGCGCGGCAAGGTCGTTGCGCACGTCATCCGCGCCCGCCCGGCCAGGGCGCCGCAGGGCGAGTGGCACTGGCACGACTGCGAGCTGCAGTTCGTATATGTGCTCAAGGGCTGGGCGCTGTTCGAGTACGAGGGCGTCGGCAAGGTGAGGATGAAGGCGGGCAGCTGCTTCTACCAGCCGCCCGGAATCCGCCACCGCGAGCTCGAGCACTCGCAGGACCTCGAGATGATCGAGATCGTCTCGCCGGCGGCGTTCAGGACTTACTCCTCGGCGACACCCGCAGCCAGAAGGTCACCGGCCCGTCGTTCACGAGGCTGACTTTCATATGGGCGCCGAAGCGGCCGCTCTCGACGCGCGGCAGAGCCTCGAGCGCCTTTTCCACGAATTTCAGGAACAGCCGCTCGCCTTCGTCGGGGGAGGCGGCGCTCGAAAAACTCGGGCGCGCGCCGCTGTGGGTGTCGGCCGCCAGGGTGAACTGCGGGACCGCCAGCAGCTGCCCGCGGATGTCGCGTAAAGACAGGTTCATCTTGCCCGCCGCATCCGGAAAGATGCGGTAGCCGAGCACGCGTTCCGCGAGGCGCCCGGCCTCGGCTTCGCCGTCGCCGCGCTCGACGCCGACCAGCGCCAGCACGCCGGGGCCGATCGCGCCCGCTGTCTCGCCGCCGACGGCGACGCTCGCCTCGGCGACGCGCTGGATGAGCGCGATCACGCGATGATGTCGGGAATCAGCCGCGTGCGCAGCTTGGCGATCTGGTCCTTGAGGAACAGCTTGCGCTTTTTCAGCCGCCGCAGCTGCAGCTGGTCCTGGGCCGGGTCGCCGGCGAGGCGGTCGATCACGTCATCGAGATCGTGGTGCTCGATCTCGAGAGCGTGAAGGCGCGTCTGGATCTGCGCCTTTTCCTCTTCGGTCAGAGGGAAGTCCGTCACCTGTGAAAAACTTCATGCCTTTTGCGGCATCGTATCCCTATACTGGGCGAGCGAAAAGCCCCCCGATGCGCCGCAACGACCACGACGTCACCGACTCAGTCCAGACAACCGATCCCGCCGCGGTGGGCGCCGAAGTGGTCCGCCTCTCCAGGAGCCTGTTCAACGGCGCGCGCGTGCCCGAGCTGGAGCGCGCCTTCAGCGACGCCGCGGCGATGTACGCCGGTGCCCACCCCGAATACTTCGCCTGCGACACCGGCTATCACGACATCCAGCACGTCCTCGACGTGACCCTCGCGATGGCGCGCCTCCTCGAGGGCTACCAGCGCAGCCGCAGGAACGGCGACGAGGCCATGACGCGCGAAGTGTTCATCGCCGGCATTCTCGCCGCGCTGTTCCATGATTTCGGCTACCTGCGCCGGCGCAACGACCGGCGCCACCGCTACGGTGCCGAGTACACGCTGACGCACGTTTCGCGCAGCGCGGCGTTCCTGCGCCGCTACGTGCGCAGCCTCGGCCTGGGCGATGCGCTGGCGCACGCCGCCGGGACGCTGGTCCATTACACCGGCTACGAGAGGCCGCCGGAAATGATCCGCCTTTCGGACACGCTGCTGCGGCGCGTCGGCCAGATGCTGGGCACCGCCGACATCCTCGCGCAGATGGCGGACCGCTGCTACCTGGAGAAATGCCGCGACCGCCTTTACCCGGAGTTCGCGCTCGCGCGGCTCGCCGGACACAGGCATGCCGTGAGCCGCACGCTGCCTTCGTTCGCGTCGGGCGAAGACCTGGTGCAGAAGACCCCGGGCTTCTATCAGGGCGCCCTGATGCGCCTCGACCTGCAGCTCGCGCGCGCCTACGAATACGCGGCGCGCTATTTCGGCGGCGCCAACCTGTATCTCGACGAGATGAAGAAAAACATCCGCTACGCCGAGGTCGTGGCGCAGGGGCCGGCGAGCGGGATGCTGCGCCGCCGGCCGCCGCGCACGCTGCCGGCCGACGTCGAGCCCTACCCGAGGGACCTGATCAGTCTCTGAAGCCGGAGCTCGAGCGATGATTCCCATGACGCCGGACGAGATCAAGGAGTACTGGCACGCCTTCTGCGAGCGCCACCGGATCGAGGCGGCGGTACGCGCCAAAGGCGACCGGCAGATCGACAGCGACCCCGAGTACTGGGCCGATCAGACTATGGGACATCTCCTCGAGGTGATCTCGCAGCCGAAGAGCTGAGGCGCGAGCGCAGCTCCTCGATGCGCCTGCGGTTGACCCCGAAGTCGCGGCGCCCGAGGCGCGAGGCCGAGCGCACGTGGATCACCCCCGCCTGGTCGTCGTGGAAGAATTCGACGTCGTCGACGTAGCGCATCAACGGCGTGCGGAACTCCGCGTAAAGATAATTGGTTTCGGTCCGGATGATGGTTGTCCGCGGAATGCCCAGCACCACCCGCCGCAGCGCCGCGATTGCATCTCCTTTGAAAGGAATCGGCGCGACGTAGTGCTCCGCGTCGGCGGGATCGGCCTGCGAGGAGACGCAGTTGGGCGTGCGCTTGCACGGCGCGAGGCGGGCGTTTCTCACGCCGAGATTGCCGGGCCGCTTCCAGGAAAACATCGCCGGGATGCTAGTCCGGATCCGGGAAGCTGGGCTTTCTCTTCTCGCGGTGCGAAGCGACGCCTTCCTTCGCTTCCGGGCCGGTGAAGCCGAGCACTTCGAGCGCGAGCGAGGCGTCGAACGTCGGGCCGGCCATCCGCAGCCAGTTGTTGAGCGAGTACTTGGTCCAGCGCAGCGCCGTTTGCGCGCCGGCAGCGAGCTTGCGCGCCACCTCGAGCGCCTTCGCCTGCAGCTCGGCTTCCTCGCAGGCGAGCGAAACGAGCCCCAGCCGCTCCGCCTCCTCGCCGCTGATCTGCTCGCACAGCAGCAGGTAGTACTTCGCCTTCGCCATGCCGCAAAGCAGCGGCCAGACGATGGCCGCGTGGTCGCCCGCCGCCACGCCCAGGCGCGTGTGGCCGTCGATGAGCCGCGCGTTCTTCGCCGCGATCGAGATGTCCGCGAGCAGGCCCGCCACCAGCCCCGCGCCGACCGCCGGGCCGTGCATCGCCGAGACCACCATCTTCGAGCAGTTGATCAGGTTGTAGACCAGGTCGCGCGCCTCGCGCCAGACGCGCGCCCGCACGGCGAAGTCGCGCGTCATCTCCTCCACCATCGCGAGATCGCCGCCGGCCGAGAACCCCTTCCCCGCGCCGCGCAGGATCGCGACGCGCGTGTCGCGGTCGAGGTCGACGTCCAGCCAGATGCGCGCCAGCTCCGCGTGCATGCGCGCGGTGGCGACCGGCAGCTTGCCGCCCTCCTCGCCCATGACGATTTCTAGGACGCCGGGCTCGAGGCGGCGGATTTTCAGTTCCCGGTACGCGGAGTAGTCCATGCACTCATTCTACAATTCGCTCATGTCCTCGGTTTCCTTCGACGACGTCGCCGCGGCGCACGAGCGCATCCGCGCGCAGGCGAAGCGCACCCCGGTGCTCAGCTCGAGCACCGTCGACGCGCTCACCGGCGCCAGGGTGTTCTTCAAGTGCGAGAACTTCCAGCGCATGGGCGCCTTCAAGTTTCGCGGCGCCTACAACGCCCTGGCGCAGCTTTCGCCCGAGGAAAAGCGCCGCGGCGCGATCGCTTTCTCCTCCGGCAACCACGCCCAGGCCGTCGCCCTGGCGGGAAAAATATTGGAAGTAAAAACGCTGATCGTCATGCCTGCGAACGCCCCGCAGGTGAAGCTCGACGCCACGCGCGGCTACGGCGCCGAAGTCGTGCTCTACCAGAAGGACGAAAAGCGCGAAGAGGTGACCTTGACGCTGGCGAAGGAAAAAAGCCTCACGGCCGCGAAGGAGCTGATCGAGGATGCCGGGCCGCTCGACTATCTGCTGGTGCCCTGCGGCGGGGCCGGGCTGCTGTCGGGCTGCGCGATCGCCGCGCGGCACATGCTGCGCGGCTGCAAGGTGGTCGGCGTGGAGCCTGCGGCGGGCGACGACGCTACCCAATCCTTCAAGACGAAAACTCTGAAGGTGATCCCGGTCCCGGACACGATCGCCGACGGCGCGCGCACGACCTCGCTCGGCAAGCTTACTTTCCCGCTGGTGCTCGAGTACGTCGACGACATGCTCACCGTCACCGACGACGAGCTGCTGCGCGCGATGTTCTTCCTGTGGGAGCGGATGAAGATCGTCGTCGAGCCGACCGGCGCGCTCGCCGCGTGCGCCCTTTTCGAGAAGAAGCTCGACGCGCGCGCGCTGGCGGGGCGGCGCGTCGGCGTGATCCTTTCCGGGGGAAACGTCGACCTGCGCTGGGCGGCGGCAAGGTTGCAGGCGCGCCCATGACAATGCGCGCCATCGAGATCAGCCAGCCCGGCGGGCCTGAAGTATTGAAGCTCGTCGAGCGCCCGGTGCCGCAGCCGAAGGCGCACGAGATCCTGGTCAAGGTCGCCGCGGCGGGCGTCAACCGCCCCGACGTGCTGCAGCGAAGCGGCAATTACCCGGTGCCGCCCGACGCTTCCGACCTGCCGGGCCTCGAGATCGCCGGCGAGGTCGCAGCGAAAGGCAGCGCGGCGACGCTGTGGAAAATCGGCGACCGGCTGTGCGCGCTGGTGCACGGCGGCGGCTATGCCGAGTACTGCACGGTGCCTGAAGTGCAGGCGCTGCCGGTGCCGAAGGGCCTGTCGCTCATCGAGGCGGCCTCGCTCCCCGAAACCTGTTTCACCGTCTGGGGGAACGTCTACGACCGCGCGAAGCTCGCGCCCGGCGAATCGCTCCTCGTCCAAGGCGGCACTTCGGGAATCGGCGTGACCGCGATCCAGATGGCGGCCGCCACCGGCAACCGCGTGTTCGCCACCGCCGGCTCCGACGAGAAGTGCGCGGCGTGCGTGCGCCTCGGCGCCGAAAGGGCGTTCAATTACCGCGCCCAGGACTTCGCCGCGGAAGTCCTGGCGGCGACCGCAGGCAAGGGCGTCAACGTGATCCTCGACATGGTGGGCGGCGATTACGTGCCGCGCGAGCTGAAATGCCTCGCCGAGGAAGGTCGGCTCGTGTTCATCGCCTACCTGCGCGGGCCGAAGACCGAGCTCAGCATCGACGCCGTGATGCGCAAGCGCCTGACCATCACCGGCTCGACGCTGCGGCCGCGCAGCGTCGAATTCAAGGGCTACATTGCGCGCAACCTGCGCGAGAAGATCTGGCCGCGAATCGAAGCCGGCAGGATCAGGCCGGTGATCTACAAGACCTTCCCGCTCGCGCAGGCCGCCGAGGCGCACCGGCTGATGGAGAGCTCGCAGCATATCGGCAAGCTGGTGCTCACCGTTTAGCGGCCTCGGTTTTCAGCCATTCGATAAAGGCAGCCACCTCGGGCCGCCCGGCGGCGTCCTGCGCTGCGACGGCGAAATAGGCGCGCGCCGGGTCGGCGCTGCTCTTGAACGGCGCAACGAGCTCCTTGGAAAGCAGGAGATCCTTGACCAGCGGGCTGCGGCCCAGGGCAACGCCGTGCCCGGCGATCGCCGCCGGGATGATCTGCTCATAGCCCGAGAATGAAAGCGTTGCCGCCGGCCTGAAATCGGTCAGCCCGGCGACTTCCAGCCAGGTCTTCCAGTGCAACCAGGGGTGGCGGCCGTCCGGATCGTCGTATTGCAGCAGGCAATGCTGTTTCAGGTCCGCCGGCTGTTTCAGCGGCCGGGCCGGATCGCGCAAAAGCCTCGGGCTGCAGACCGGGAACACCCGCTCACCGAAGAGCCGCACCGCGTTGGGGCCGGCGAGCGAGGCGGGACCATGCCGGATCGCCAGGTCGAGCCCGTCGCGCTCCAGATCCTGCACGCGCGTCTCGGCGGTGATGCGCACGTCGACCCCCGGGTGCGCGCGGGTGAAGCCGGCGAGCCGCGGGATCAGCCACAGCGCGGCGAACGAGTTCGTGGTGGTGACCGAGAGCGGGCGACGGCGCCCGGACTGCCTGCGCAACCGCTCCGTCGCGCTGCGCATCGTGGCCAGCACTTGCGCGGCCGCGGCGTAGAGCTGATGGCCCGGCTCGGTCAGCGCAAGCGCGCGGTGGCGGCGCTGGAACAGCGCCACGCCCAGCTGGTCTTCCAACTCCTTGATCTGGCGGCTCACCGCCGACTGGGTCCGGTAAAGCTCTGCGCCGGCCTTGGTGAAGGACAGATGGCGCGCCGCGGCCTCGAACCCCACGAGCAGGTCCAGGCCCGGTAACGCATTACTTTTCCTCATGCTAGACCTGAGAATTTACCGTTTGAGCGCCAGCCCGCCAGCATGCATGCTACGCATACCAAACGCAAGGAGAGCCAGATGCGTCTAGAACTGAAATCCGGGGCCGTGCGGCTCGGCCCGAACCAGACCCTCAAGGTGGTGGACGGCGCCGGCAGCACGGTCATTGCGCTCGAGGGCTCGGTGTGGATCACCGAGGAAAACCAGCCTAGGGACATCGTGCTGCAGCCCGGCGGCTGCTACCGCCTGCGCCACGTCGGTGTCGCGATCGTCAACGCGCTGGGCGGCGATGCCGCAGTCTCGTTCACCTGAAAGGACAGCCATGGCCAGGATCGACTTTTCGAGGATACCGGAGATCCACGCCGCCGCGCGGCGCGCACGGGCGGAGGAAATGGGGCGCTTCATCGCGCGCGCTTTCGCGTGGCTTTTCCACCGCAAGCCGGCAGAGCATGGTACCGATACGGCTCACCTGCGAGGCTCTGGCGCGTAACTAGACTTAAAATGCGGGCTTCCCTCCCGGGAAGCGCGCGTGTTCAAGGAAGATCTCCTCAAGGGTAAGCGCATCCTCATCACCGGCGGCGGCACGGGCCTGGGCAAGGAGATCGCTGCCAAATACCTCGAACTCGGCGCCGAGCTCTGGCTTTGCGGGCGGCGCGGGGCGGTGCTTGAGAGCACCGCGAAGGAGCTGGTCGCCGGCCGCGGCGGCGTCGTGCGCACTCATTCGGTCGACATCCGCGATGCCGCGGCGGTCGATGCGATGGCGCAGCGCATCTGGGACGAGAGCGGGCCGCTCACCGGCCTGGTCAACAACGCCGCCGGCAATTTCATCAGCCCGACCAAGGACCTCACGCCGAACGGCTTCAACGCGATCGCCAACACCGTTTTCCACGGCACGTTCTACGTTACGCACGCGGTCGGCAAGCGCTGGATCGCCGGCGGCCTGCCCGGCTCGGTGCTCACAATCGTCGTCACCTGGGTTCATACCGGCTCGCCCTATGTCGTGCCCTCCGCGATGTCGAAGGCCGGGCTGCACGTGATGACGAAATCGCTCGCCGTCGAATGGGGACGCCACGGCATCCGGCTCAACGCCATTGCGCCGGGGCCCTTTCCGACCGAAGGCGCGGCGAAGCGCCTGCGGCCCGGCGGCGGCTTCGAGGACACCACGCACCTCAACCCCATGCGGCGCATCGGCCGCATGGAGGAGCTGCAGAACCTCGCCACTTTCCTCATGGCCGACGGCTGCGAGTGGCTCACCGGCGAGACGATCGCGCTCGACGGCGCCGGCTACCTCGCCTCGGGCTCGGGGGCCTACTTTACCCAGCTCGACAAGCTCTCCGACGCCGACTGGGAAGGCATGCGCGCGCTTATCAAGGCGCAGAACGACAAGGACCGCGCCGGCCGCAGCGCCTGATGACGCAGGTTCCCCGCCCCGCTGCCACGCTGATCCTGCTTCGCCCCGGCGGCGACGGCGTCGAAGTCCTCATGATCCAGCGCGCGAAGAGCGCCGCGTTCCTCGGCGGCGCCTACGTCTTCCCCGGCGGCGCGCTCGACGCCGCCGATTCCGATCTGAAGCGAAGAATTCTCGGCAGCCTGCCGCCCGAGCCGCCGGCCGAGTATTACATCGCCGCGGTGCGCGAATGCTTCGAGGAAGCCGGGGTGGCGCTGCTTTACGACAGGAACGGCAAGCAGATTTCCTCCTCCCATGCCGAAAAGCTCATGCATCTGCGCACGCGTCCGTTCATCGAGCTGCTGGAGAAGGAAGATCTCTATATCCCCGCGGGCGAGCTCGTCTATTACGCCAACTGGATCACGGCGCCGGGACGCTCGCGGCGCTTCGACGCGCGCTTCTTCGTCGCGGTAGCGCCCGCAGGGCAGGAAGGCTCGCACGATGCGGCCGAGACGGTGCAGCACCTCTGGATCAGCCCGCGCGAGGCGCTTGCGCGCGGCGAGCGCGGCGAGATCGAGCTCGTGTTCGCGACGCAGCACACGCTGCGGGACTTGATGACTTTCCGCGATCCGGAATCGGCTTTGCAGCAGGTTCGCCTCCGTCCTGCCGTCGAGACCAACCGCGCCTGCTGGGCGCAGGGCAAGGAAGGCGCGAAGCTGTTTCGCCGCGCCGATCCGCAGTATTTCGAGATCCACTGGAGCGATCCCGAGGAAACCGGCCAGAGCAGCTACGACCTGGTCCCGGGGCTGCCGAAGCGGCTCGACCGCCTGGTAACGCGCCTCATCGCGCCGAACCCCGGCATGATGACCGGCCCCGGCACCAATACCTATCTGGTCGGCGAGCGCGAGCTCGCGGTGATCGATCCGGGGCCGGCGATCGACTCGCACCTCGAGAGAATCCTCGCCGAAGGCAAGGACTGCATCCGCTGGATCCTGTGCACGCACACGCACGTCGATCATTCGCCCGCCGCCGCGGCGCTGAAGGCGGCGACCGGCGCGCAGCTCCTCGGCCGGCCGGCGCCCGCGGGGCAGGACGCGACGTTTGTGCCGGACCGCGTGATGTCCCACAACGACCGCTTCATTTTCGACGGCGTGACGCTGCGCGCGCTGCACACGCCGGGCCACGCCTCGAACCACGTCTGCTACCTGCTCGAGCAGACCCGCATGCTGTTCACCGGCGATCACGTCATGCAGGGCTCGACCGTGGTGATCAACCCGCCCGACGGCGACATGCGCGCCTACCTCGACTCGCTCGAGATGCTGCTCGCCGAGGACCTCGCCATCCTCGCTCCGGGGCACGGCTACCTGATCGGCGAGCCGCACAAGGAACTGCGGCGCCTGATCTCTCATCGCCTGGCGCGCGAGCGCAAGGTGCTCACCTCGCTGCAGCAGCTCGGGCGGGCTTCCGTCGAAGAGCTGCTGCCTCTGGTTTACGACGACGTGCCGCCGCGCATCCACCGCGTGGCGGCGCGCTCCCTCACGGCGCACCTCGACAAGCTGGTCGCCGACGGCGCGGTGCGCGCCGACGCCGCGCGCTACGCGCTGGTAAAATCCGCCGCGGCTGGCTAACATCGCGCCACGAGGAGATCCCGCCATGGCGTACGAGAAGACTCTGAAGCTGGTGACGAATCTCGATCGCGGCGCGGTCGAGGCGAAGATCGCCGAGATCCGCGACAGCGCGCGCTCGAGCCAGCTTGCGGAGCTGGCCTCGCTGCTCACCGGCGTCGAAGGCCTGCCGCGCGCGCCGATGGAGACGCGCGTGAAGAGCGCTCTCAAGTGGCTCGCCGACAAGCCGCAGCACAAGTCCCTGCTGGCGCAACTGGAGCTCGTGGAGCTCAACCTCCCGAACCTGAAGTAAGCTGCGCTTCGATTACGATCTTTTCACCATCGGCGGCGGCTCTGGCGGGGTCCGCGCGAGCCGCGTGTCCGCCACCTACGGCGCGCGCGTGGCGATCGCCGAGTCCGACCGCTTCGGCGGCACCTGCGTCAACGTCGGCTGCATCCCCAAGAAGCTGCTCTCGTACGCGGCGCATTTCCGCGAGGATTTCGAGGTCGCGGCGGCCTACGGCTGGAACGCCGGCGCGCCGAGCTTCGACTGGCCCAAGCTGCTCGCGAACAAGGACCGCGAGATCGAGCGCCTCAACGGCGTCTACGAGCGCGCCCTGACCGGCGCGGGAGTGGAAATCATCCGCGGCCGTGCCGTCCTCAAAGGGGCCAATGAAGTCGAGGTGAGCGGCCGCACCTGCACCGCTCGGCACATCCTGGTGGCGACCGGCGCCTGGCCGCGCCTGCCGCAGATCCCCGGAGCCGAGCTCGCCATCACGTCGAACGAAGCCTTCCACCTCCAGAAGCTGCCCTCGCGCGCGCTGGTGGTCGGCGGCGGCTACATCGCGGTGGAGTTCGCCTCGATCTTCAACGGCGTGGGAGTGCCCACCACGCTCGCGTACCGCGGCAGCCGGCTGCTGCGCGGCTTCGACGCCGAGATCGGCGAGCGCCTCGGCGAGGAGATGGCCCGCAAGGGGGTCGACGTGCGGCTCAACATGGACCTCGTGCGCCTGGTGAAGCTCGGCGCGCAGATCGAGGTCCTGTTCCGCGACGACAGCGTCCAGAACTACGGCCTGGTGATGTTCGCGACCGGGCGCAGGCCGGTCACCAGGGACCTCGGCCTGGAGGCCGCGGGTGTGAAACTGTCCGCCGACGGCGCGGTAGTGGTGGATAAATACTCCAGGAGCACGGTAGACTCGATTTACGCCATCGGCGACGTCACCAACCGGATCAACCTGACCCCGGTCGCGACAGCGGAGGCGATGTGGCTTGCCAGGACGCTGTTTCGCGACCAGCCGACGCCCGTGGACCACGCTAACGTGCCGACCGCAGTCTTCGCCAACCCGAACCTCGCCAGCGTCGGGCTGTCCGAGGAGGCCGCGCGCAAGGCCCACGGCGCGATCGACGTGTACAAGACCTCGTTCCGCGCCCTCAAGCTCACGCTCACCGAGACGGGCGAGCGCACCTTCATGAAGCTGATCGTCGAGCGCGCCTCGCAGCGCGTCGTGGGAGCGCACATGATCGGCCCCGATGCCGGCGAAGTCATCCAGGGCGTGGCGATCGCGGTGAAGCTCGGCGCGACCAAGGCCGACTTCGACGCCACTCTCGGCATTCATCCGACGGTGGCCGAGGAGTTCGTCACCCTGCGCGAGAAGGCGCACTGATGCTGCTCGAATCGCGGGTTGAAAAGGCCATCAACGAGCTGAAACGGCGCGCCGACCTGCCGCTCGCCATCGAGCTGTGGAACGGCAAGCGCTACGCGCTGGCCGCGCAGACCTCGGTCACCATCAGGGTCGCGAGCGCCGGCGCGCTCAAGTACCTCATCGACCCGGACCTCGCCAAGCTCGGCGAGGCGTACGTCGAGGGCCACGTCGACGTGGAAGGCCCGATCCAGGACGTGCTGCGCGCGGCCGAAGGCCTGTCGCGCCACCTCGGCGGCGAGAAGAAAGGCCGCCGCCCCCTCGTCGTCAACCTGCACACGCGCAGCCTTGACGCGAAGGCCATCCAGTACCACTACGACGTCTCGAACGAGTTCTACGCGTTGTTCCTCGACCGCGAGATGGTGTACTCGTGCGCCTACTTCAAGACCGGCGACGAGGACATCCACCTGGCGCAGGCGCAGAAGCTCGACCACCTGTGCCGCAAGCTGCGCCTGCAGCCGGGCGACAAGTTCCTCGACATCGGCTGCGGCTGGGGCGCGCTGGTGCGCTGGGCCGCCAGGCATTACGGCGTCGAGGCAACCGGCGTGACGCTCTCCCAGAACCAGCATCGCCTCGCGAACGAACGCATCAAGGCGGACGGCCTCGCCGGCCGCTGCAAAGTGCTGCTGCAGGACTACCGCGACATCCCGGGCGAAGCGCTGTACGACAAGATCGCTTCGGTGGGCATGTTCGAGCACGTCGGCCTGAGGAACCTGCCGCTGTACTTCGGCGCCATCCGGCGGCTGCTGAAGGACGGCGGCATCGTCATGAACCACGGCATCACCTCGATCGACCCCGAGAGCCGCGCCGTCGGCCTGGGCGCGGGCGAGTTCATCGGCAAGTACGTGTTCCCGCACGGCGAGCTGCCGCACGTCTCGCTGGTGCTGAAGGAAATGGCCTCGGCCGGCCTCGAGGTGATGGACGTCGAGACGCTGCGCCTGCACTACGCCAGGACCCTGCGGCACTGGTCGGACCGGCTCGAGGCCAACCTCGCCGCAGCGCGCAGGCACGCCGACGAGAGGCACCTGCGCATCTGGCGCACCTACCTCGCCGGCTGCGCGCACGCCTTCGACCAGCGCTGGGTCTCGATCCAGCAGGTGCTCGCCACGCAGAGCGCCGACCCGCGCGCCAGCCCGCTCCCTCTCACGCGGGACTACATCTACTCGGGCTCCAAGTAACTCCCGGCTCGATCCTGTCGGCGGCGCGCCGCTGCTCCAGCCGGTCGAGCGGGCTCTTCACGCCGCGCGCGCCCTTGTTCATCACGTGCGTGTAGATCATCGTCGTCGACACACCGCCAAACAAGACCCGCTATGATATTCGGCGTCTAAATCGACTATTCAACGTTAGGCCAGACACCTCATCGCGTTCCCGAAGAGGAGGCAAATATGAGAGACAGCGAAGCTAGCCCGTGGAAGGTGCGTTGGCAGATGGAGCTGAAGTCGGTTCTGATTGTCTCGTGCGTTACGCTTTTTCTCCTTGGTTGCGCCGCTGTTCCAGCGGAAAGGGGAATTCAGAGCGCCAGATTTGAATTCGCGCTGATTGGTGACGTGCCGTACGACGGCAGGACGGAAAAAGAGTTTGCCAATGTAATGAAGCAAATTAACGCGGCGGATTTGGCCTTCGTAGTTCACAACGGCGATTTTTGGGGGGACGGGGTGAACTGGAGCGAACAAGCGCGCCCGGAGCTCGCCCCTCAGGTCGCCACTTACGCCTTCGTCGGAGGGCTTCCTCCATGCGGTGACGAGACGTTTCAGGATCGTTTGCGCCTGGCCCAAAGTTCCAGACATCCGTTCATCCTTGTTCCCGGAGACAACGAGTGGACCGATTGCCACCGGGCGAAACCGCGCACGTATGACCCGCTCGAGAGACTCACAAAGCTGCGCCAGATGTTTTTCCGAGGGGATCAAAGCCTCGGCCAGCGCACAATGCGGCTGACGCGCCAAAGTGAAGACAGCCGATACGCCAAGTTCCAAGAGAACCTGCGCTGGACTTACGGCGATGTGCTCTTTGTGACGCTGCACGTCGTCGGCAGCAACAATAACCTTGCGCGCACTCCGCAAATGGACGCTGAGTACCTGGAGCGCAATGCGGCCAATCTGGCGTGGCTGAGACAAGCGTTCGATTTTGCCGTTCGCAGCAGCAGCAAAGGCATCATGATTATTGCGCAGGCCAACTTACTGTTTGAAAATTCCTGGCCGCCGGACGTGCAGCGAAGATATATGCTGGGGGGGCTGGGGATGAAGTCACCTGAAAACAGACGGACAACCGGATTCGACGAAATCCTGGCTGCCCTAGAGAAAGAGACCGTAGCGTTCGGCAAGCCAGTTGTCTACGTTCACGGAGATACGCATGTCTTTCGGGTTGACAAACCTCTGATCGGCTCCAAGAGCCGCCGCATCATTGAAAACTTCACGAGGGTGGAGACCTTCGGCCACCCGGATACCCATTGGGTTCGGGCAATCGTAGATTCCAGGGATCCGAATGTATTTAGCTTCCAGCAAGAGATCATGAAGGAGAACCTGGTCAACCATTGACCGAGAAAAAGGCCCGGGATGAAGTCACGCGTTCGCTGCGCCGCTATTGTTGAAGGTAATGGCGAACCCGGCTGCGCGGGCTTCTTTCCGGTCGTGTCACATCGGAGCCACCGGGTCTAACTTCTAGGTGGAGCGGACGAAGAACCTCATCCGATAAAAGAGAAGCCATGATCAAAGTCAGCGTCCTTTATCAGAACGCCGAGGACAAGAAATTCGATATGGCGTACTACTGCAACAGGCACATACCTATGGTGAAACAAAAGCTCGGCGCGGCGTGCAAACGCGTCGACGTTGACCAGGGATTGGGTGGTGCACAACCAGGATCAAAGCCGGCGTTCGTTGCCATGGCTCACCTGGTTTTCGACTCTGTGGACGCATTTCAAAAAGCATTCGGGCCCCACGCCGATGCCATCATGGGCGACATTCCGAACTATACGAATATTCAGCCGATCATTCAGCTCAATGAAGTGAAAATGTAGGATGCGGCGGTCTAACTCAAGGTCGAACGGATGAGCATCGTCATCCGGCACGCGGAGCCGGGCGATTTCGAGGCCGTTCAAGGCATCTTTGAGGCGCCCGAGGCGATCGCCGGCACGCTTCAAGTTCCATTCCCGTCGGCGGAAGCATGGCGCAAGCTCCTCGCGGAGCAGCAGCCGGGCGGAAAGATACTGCTCGCGACCATCGATGGCCGAGTCGTAGGCCAGATCGGAATTCACACGGTCGCTCGCCCAAGAAGGTCCCACGTCGGCTATATCGGCATGGCGGTCCACGACGAGTGGCATCACCAGGGCGTCGGATCGGCACTCTTGCAGGCAGCTATCTCTCTCGCTGACAATTGGCTTCACTTGCTGCGGCTCGAACTCACGGTCTATACCGATAACGAGGTGGCGGTCCGTTTATACAAGAAGCACGGATTCTTTATCGAGGGCACCCATCGGGCATATGCGCTTCGTGACGGAAAATACGTGGACGCCTACGCGATGGCCCGTATTCATCCGAACCCGCCCAACATCGCATCGCACCGGCCCGCTCGCAAGCGTCGCGCTGCGTCAGGCGGAAGATGACCCCATCGCTCGTGGCCGGCAGAGTTCAGATCCGACCGCCGCGAACGGCGGATGCCGAGCAACTCGGCGTTCTCAATCGCCAGCTTGGCTACGCTACGCAGATACAGGAGCTTGTCGCGCGCATTGAAAGGCTATCCGAGCTGGACGAGCACTTCGTCGCGGTGGCCGAAGTTGATGGCACGGTCGTTGGCTGGGTCCAGGCCGAGCAGCGGTTCAGCATGGAGACAGGCGATAAGGCGGAGCTCATCGGCCTGATCGTCGGTGCCGCAGCTCGCCGCGGCGGGGTGGGTGGGCTGCTTGTGCAGGCGGCCGAGGACTGGGCGGCCGATCGGGGCCTGCGCTCCATTGTTGTGCGCTCGAACGTGATACGGCCGGAGTCGCACTCTTTCTACAAGCAAATCGGGTATACGCAGTCGAAGACGCAACATGTCTATACGAAGTCCTTGTAGCGAATCCCGCAACCTGAGCGTGTCGATCGAGCGGGACGCCGACGCCGTCTACGCGTTCTTGTCCCCGCCGGAGAACTTTGCCAAGTGGGCGTCGGGACTGGGCTCGCTTCGCCGGGCAAAAGGGCAGTGGATCGCTGACACGCCTGACGGTCCGATGACAGTGCGCTTCTCGGAGCCCAATGCGCTCGGGGTTCTCGATCACTGGGTCTCGCCGCCTTCCGGTGCCCAAATCTACATTCCGCTGCGCGTCGTGAAGAACGGCAGCGGCTGCGAGCTGGTCTTCACCCTCTTTCGCCAGCCGGGCATGGATCAAGCCAGGTTTGACGCAGATGCTCAGTGGGTCATGCGTGACCTGAAAGCGGCCAAGCAGCTTCTGGAAGCGGAATGATGCACGTCATCGAGACGGGCAGCCTCACGCTGGAGCCGCAGACCGCGGCGCACGCGGAAGAGATGTTCGCCGTCCTCAGCGACCCGGCGATCTACGAGCACGAGAACGAGCCGCCGCCGTCTCTCGAATGGCTGCGCGCCCGGTTCGCGCAGCTCGAATCGAGGCGCTCGGCGAACGGCCAGGAGCAATGGTTCAACTGGGTCATCCGCCTGCCGAGCTCCGAGCTGATCGGCTATGTTCAGGCGACAGTAGATCGAAACGGCCGCGCAGCCATCGCCTACGAGTTGTCCAGCGCTTACTGGGGTCGCGGGCTCGCGCGCCAGGCTGTCCAGGCCATGATCTCCGAGCTGGTCCAGCGCTATCAGGTACACCAGCTCACCGCGGTATTCAAGCGCAAGAATCTTCGCTCGATGCGCCTGCTCGAGCGCCTGGGTTTCTCGCCGGCCTCGCCCGAGCAACACGTGAAGCATCACGTTGAACCCGGCGAGCGACTCATGCAACGCGAAGAGAGGTAGCGAATGGCAAAGCTTCTGCGACAGCTGGCTTTTCTGAACCTTGCCGCAGCAGTGGCATTTCTGCTGCCGGTCATATTCTGGGCCGTCGCGGAAAACCTCACGCGCGGAACCCTGGCGTTCAAGCTCGAGCCGGGAGAGACGGCCGAGCAGGCGCTGGCCAAGATCCAGGCGGCCACCGACATCGAAACCTTGCGCTACCGCGCGAGCCTGCTCACAAAAATGCGGGAATCCGACAAGCGCACCCGGCAACTCGACGCCGATTTCATGGGGCGCACGCTGCGGTGGATATTGGCACTGATCAGCATTGCGGGCGCAGCCTTCGTCGCAAACGCTGGTTTCATGTTCTGGACGTTGAGGAAGCACCGGGCTCCGCCCCAGGCAGCGCCAGCGAGCGCCTGAGCGCTGATGACGGAGAAACGGCGTTTGACGCTCCTGTCGGTGCTCGTCCTCGCGGTGTCCGCGATCAAAGTGAGCGAGGAGGTCATCGGCGGGGAATCGGGACCGATCGACCGGGCGATCTTGCTGTTCATCCACAAGCACGTTCCGGGCGCACTGACCGGGTTCTTCGAAGCGGTTACGCTTACCGGGTCATCCAAAGTCCTGTTTCCGCTCGCGACCGCAGCGACGATCGCGCTGCTGTTCGCACGGCGCCGTCTCGAGGCGCTGCTCCTTGCTGCTTCCGTGATCGGCGGCGCGGCGGTGGTCTACGTCGTCAAGGCGCTGGTCGGCCGGGCGCGCCCGGCGCTCTGGGAGACGGAAGCGTATTGGGGTTCGAGCTTTCCCAGCGGGCATACCCTGGTCGTCGCGGCATTCGCCACCGCCGCCGCTCTTTGCGCGAGCCGGATCAGGCCGGCGGCGCGCAAGCTCGCGCTGTCGATAGCGATCCTATGGATATCTCTGGTCGCCTTTTCACGCCTGGTGCTCGGCGTGCACTGGCCGACCGACGTATTGGCAGCTGCGTGCATCGGAGCGTTTCTACCGCTGGCGATGAGCGTTGGACTTGAGTTACGTTACGCCTGAGTGAAACTGGCCCTCCGCTATTTGCTGGTGGTTGCAATTTTCCAGTTGGCGACGGGTTGGGCACAGGCTTGCCTGTTTACCCGGAACGTCCAGCCCGAGCGCTGGTACGACTGGGCGAGCGCTCTTTTCTCAGGCGAAGTGACCAAAGTCGAGCAGGACCGGCAGAAGTCGCTCGATATCATCACCGTGCGCGTGGTCGAGACTTTCAAGGGGCCTGCAGGGGACATTGCCACCGTGCAGATCCCTACTCGCCTGCGGGCCGCGTGCGGGCTGGAGCTGCCGGCCGTGGGCGCCCAGGTATTGGTCGCTCTTGACCCCGGCAACGACAGCGCGTGGGTGCCGTTGAAGGCCAGCTACGCCGAGCTGTTGAGAGAATACAAAAGCAAGCTGCAGTCCGGCGAGAAAAGACCTGGAACCACGCATTAGCCCGCCGGTTGCGCGTCAACGGATTTCCACCGATCCCTGAACGGGACTCCGCGCAAAGTCTGAGAACCTAGCGTACGAATATTGTCGTACCACTATCTTTATCAGTGCCCGCCAATTCATGCCGACGCCCGATTGTGTCGCGGTGACCAAAATGCGATACCTGCCCCTTCAGGGGGAAAAATTCAATGCGAACCATTTGCGGGTTGGTCCGGTATTTCAATTCCACGCGATTCTTGGCGCCTCTCGGGGCTACGGCGATTCTGGCCACGGCCACGGTCGCATGGGCGGTAGCGCCGACATCCGTATTCGAAATCGATGGCGATGTGTTTGACGACCCCAACACCATCGCCGACTGGAACACGCTAAACGGCGACTGCTCGGCGCCTGGCGGGGGTAACGTCGGGTCGGCGGGCGGTTCGAATACTCGCACGTGCATCGCGTCGGAGGATCCCCCCCGGATCTTTACACAAGGCGGCTCCAAAGACCCGATTGACATTAGCCAATGGCATTGGAAGGCTGCAGACACGGTACCTGACAAGGACACGATTACGCACGGCTACGCGGCCAGTTACACCGCCACTCCAGGCGCTGCGGCGATTTCAAGCGGAAATAAGGTGGTGGTGATCGGCGGCGACCGTTTCGCCGTCAATGGCGACGCCAACATCGGAGCCTGGTTCTTCCAGCAGAATATCACCCTCAATTCCAATGGAACGTTCTCAGGTGTCCACGTAAACCACGACGTCTTTCTGGTCTCTGCGTTTGTCAATGGCGGCGGCACCGCCGTCCTCACGGCGTACGAGTGGGATAGCGCGTGTCTCAAAGGCGTTAAAAACCCTGCCCCGGGGCAGTGCGCGGAAACTAACCTCAGGCTGCTCGGCAGCAGCGACACTTCCGCGATCACCAACAGCAGCCCCATTTCCAATGAGGGCTGGTCTTACCTGGCGAAGTTCGGTGGTGGCACCAGTACCATCCCCGTTGGAGGCTTCTTCGAGGGAGGCGCCGATCTCACTGCCCTGTTCGCAGCAAGCGGTGCCGGGGACGTTCCGTGTTTCAGCAGCTTCATGCTGGAGACCCGCTCTTCGCAAGAGCCTTCTGCCGTGCTCAAAGACTTCGTGCTCGGCGGCTTCCCGGAGTGCCACATCAGCCTCACCAAGGGCTGCCAGTGCACCGCTTTCCATCCTGACGGGTCGGGCTTCGATTACTCGTTCAGCGGCACGGTGACCAATGACGGCGGCGGCACGGTGTTCAATGTCACGGTCACGGACCAGGGTAATACTTATAGCTGCGGTACCCTGAATGCCGGTCAATCCAAGAACTTCCCGGCGGATTGCACGGGTCCCGCCAATACCTTCAGCGCCAGGACGTTTCCAACGACGAACCAGGCCAGCGCGACTGCGACAACCGATCTGTCTGGCGGGACTACACTCACCGCGACGACCAACCCGGTGACCTGTAGCGCCCAAAATCCTGCCGGAGCTTGCACACCCAGCGCGCGGCTTACCTTGGACAAGACTTGCGTGACGGCTTTGCAAGTGCTGGGCACTAACATCGTAGTGCGGGTCGATTACACCGGCCAGGTCCACAACCGAGGGAACGTCAACATCAACAGTGTCCAGGTGACCGAAGACGACAACGCTGACGGCTCTGTGGATGCGACGTTCTCGGTCGGCACCTTGACCCCGGCTGGTACTGCGGGCGCGGACAAGTGCTATACGAACAACGCGGCTATTTGCCCAGCTCTGGTACCAGTACCAGGGTTCAACCAACCACCGGTAGCAGGGACGGCGTCTTACTTCCCGAGCACGGGGACTCCAGCCGATCCTGGCCGGGTGCAGTTCAGTGACACGGTGAGGGCGACGGGAACGGACGCCTTCAACAACGTGGTCTCGTCTCATCCGGTGGGCAGCGGGGTTACGGCTAACTGCTTGATCTGCCCGTTCGGCGCTTGCCCGACAACGCCGTAAGGGCGACCTGCCCGGGAGGGTGGGGGGCTGATCCGCCCCCCGCCTCCGGCAGGCTCGCCCTGCCGTTTCTTGCTTGTCTGCTCCTCGGCTGTGCCGTGTGGGCATCCCAGGGTTTCGGCCAGGCCAGACAGAAGGAACCCCTGGCTGTGGTTGCGGGGCAACCCATCTATGACGATGACTTGCTGCCGCTCGTTCAAGCGCAGGTGTTTCAGCTGCGGGTACAAGAATACGAAGTGAAGAGCAAGGCCCTCGAGAATCTGGTGAATCAGAAGCTGCTGGAAGCGGAGGCCAAGAAAAAGGGCATCCCCACCGAAAAGGTTCTCGCGCAAGAAGTGGATGCCAAGGTCCCCGAGCCCACGGAAGCCGAACTGCAAGCTCTATACATAGTGCAGAAAGAACAGCTGAGAAAATCCTTTGATGAGCTCAGGGCGCAGCTCCAGCAGTTGCTGAAAAGGGCGAAACTCCAGCAGGCGCGCCAGGACTACTACACGCGTCTTCGGGAGCAGGCCGCGGTGTCCATCTTCCTGCAAAAGCCTAGAGTCGAGGTCACCCATGATCCGGCCCGGCTGCGGGGAAGTCCCAAGGCTGCGGTGGTCATCGTGGAGTTTTCCGATTTCCAGTGTCCCTACTGCCAAGCGGTCGCGCCAACCTTGAGGAAGTTGCTTGCCAAGTACGAAGGCCGGGTGAGCTTGGCGTATCGGGACCTTCCGCTGCGAGACATCCACCCGCAGGCTCAGCTGGCCGCGGAGGCTTCCCGCTGTGCCTTGGAGCAGGGAAAATTCTGGGAATATCACGACCTCCTCTTCGAGAACCCCAACAAGCTGAACCGAGAGGGTCTAGTGGAGCAGGCCCGCCGTCTGAAGCTCGATGAGAAACAGTTTGATTCTTGCCTCTCCAGCGGCAGGTACAAGGCGCAAATTGAACAGGACCTGCAACTGGGGCTGAGGGCCGGGCTCACCGGCACTCCGGGATTCTTCATCAACGGCAGCATGCTCAGCGGCAACCTGCCGCAGGATGCCTTTGAAAAGACGATCGAGGCCGAGCTGGCTGCTTCCAAGGGTCAACGAACGGCTCCCTGACCTAGCCGGCTGGTGTAGTGTGAGGCGATGCAATGGCGTGTCGCCGTCGACGACGAGGAGACCACCGCGATTTTCGAGCCTGGCGTGGGCGACGCGCAGGCGGTTTTCGTCTGCGCTCACGGCGCCGGCGGTCATCGCGAAGACCGCGGCATGGTTCGCCTGGCGGCAGTGCTGCGCCCGCGGGGCTTCGACCTCGTCCGCTTCAACTTCCTCTACCGGGAAAAAGGCTCCGGCAGGCCCGACACGATGCCGCGCCTGAAGCGGTGCCTGGCTGCCGTCGTCACGCGGACCCGCAAAGAGCTCGGCCCTCGCCGCCTCATCATCGGCGGGCGCTCGATGGGAGGGCGCGCTGCTTCCATGCTGGCCGCCGATGGCATGGCGTGCGATGCGCTGCTGCTGCTCGCCTATCCGCTCCATCCGGCGGGCAAGCCGGAGCAGTTGCGCGATGCACATCTGCCGCAGATCAAGGTCCCGGTGCTCTGCTTCAACGGCACGCGCGACGCCCTGTGCCGGCGCGACCTGATGGAGAGCGCTCTCGCCAGCGTGCGCGCGCCGTGGGAGATGCACTGGCTGGAAGGCGCCGACCATTCGTTCCACGTGCTGAAGTCATCGGGCAGAACCGACGCCGACGTTCTCGACGAAGTCGGCGACGCGAGCCAGCGCTGGCTTGCCCGCCGATGAAGCGGCTGGTGCTGTGCTGCGACGGAACGTGGAACAGCGCCGACCAGGAGCGCAACGGCGTTCCCGCTCCCACCAACGTCGTCAAGCTCGCCTACCGCGTCGCGAAGCGCGATGCCGCGACGCTGCAGGTGATCTACTACGATCAGGGTGTCGGCACCGGGAATTTCTTCGACCGCCTGACCGGCGGCGCCTTCGGCGACGGGGTGGAAGCCAACATCTGCGACGCCTACCGCTTTCTCATCGGCAATTACGACCCTGGCGACGAGATCTACCTGTTCGGCTTCAGCCGCGGCGCGTACACGGTGCGCAGCATCGGCGGCATGATCCGCAAGTGCGGGATCCTCGCGCGCCCCTGCGTCAAGCACTACCACGCCGCCATCGAGCTGTACCGCGACGGCCGGCACCCGGACCAGCCCGGGCCGGCGAAGTTCAGGCGGGACTATTCCATCTCCGGCGCCGAGCCCATCCCCGTCAGGATGATCGGCGCCTGGGACACCGTCGGCGCGCTCGGCATCCCGCTGCGCGGCTTTCGCAGCCTCACGCACGCCAGGTACCAGTTCCACGATACCGAGCTGAGCGACATCGTGCAGTACGCCTGCCATGCGCTCGCCATCGACGAGCACCGCGCGCCGTTCGCGCCGACGCTGTGGACTCGCAAGGCGAAAACCGGCCAGGAGGTCGAGCAGGTCTGGTTCTGCGGCGCGCACGGCGACATCGGCGGCGGCCACGCTGAGACCGGGCTCTCGGACATCGCCCTCGACTGGATGCTCGGGAAAGCGCGCAGCGCAGGGCTCGCGTTCGACGGCCAGGCCCTGGCAGCCTACCCGCTGCACGGCAATCCGCTCGGCAAGCTGCACGACTCGAAGACCGGGCTTTACCGGCTGACGGTCGGAATCGACCGGGCGATCGGCGGCGATCCCACGCAGTCGCTGCATCCCTCGGTTCGGCAGCGCTGGGAAGGCGACGCCTCGTATCGCCCCGCATCGCTGCGCGACTACTTCAAGCGGACGTAGCCTCGCCTCAGCCCAGCGCGCGCCAGACCA
>Ga0209157_1000361_pt1 | contig 39374 bp, 32 predicted proteins | sample GraSoiAngelo_135_FD_185892 | JGI IMG/M metagenome (GOLD analysis project Ga0209157, IMG submission 185892) | Grasslands soil microbial communities from the Angelo Coastal Reserve, California, USA - 14_0929_05_40cm (SPAdes) (version 2) | ecosystem: Environmental > Terrestrial > Soil > Grasslands ...
CCCGGGCGCGCCCCGGCGCGGCTCGAGCTCGACGCCGGCGACCAGCCCGAGGTTGCGGATGTCGACCACGTGGCGCGCATCCTTGAGCGCGTGGGCGGCGTCCTGCCAGTATGCGTCCAGGGAAGCGGCACGCTCGAACAGGCCTTCCTCCTCGAAAGTCTCCAGCGTGCCCAGGCCTGCGGCACAGGCGAGCGGATGCCCCGAGTAGGTGTAGCCGTGGAACAGCTCGATGCCGTCGGGTCCCTGCATGAAAGCGTCGTAGATCGTATCCCGCACGAACACCGCGCCCATGGGCACCGTACCGTTGGTGAGCCCCTTCGCCGCCGTGCACAGATCGGGCAGGACGCCCAAGCGCTGGGAAGCGAACGCCTTGCCGAGGCGGCCGAAACCGGTGATGACTTCGTCGAAGATGAGCAGGATGCCATGCTTGGTGCAGATTTCGCGCAAGCGCTCGAGATAGCCCTGCGGCGGGACCAGCACCCCGGTCGATCCGGCGACCGGCTCCACGATCAGCGCGGCGATGCTCGAGGGATCGTGCAGCTGGCAAACGCGCTCCAGGTCGTCGGCGAGCTCGGCGCCGTGCGCCGGCTGGCCGCGCGAGAAGGCATTGCGCGCCGGGTCGTGCGTATGGCGGATGTGGTCGACCCCGGCGACGCCCGGCCCGAAGGTCTTGCGGTTGAAGGGAATGCCGCCCACGGACATGCCGCCGAAGTTCACGCCGTGATAGCCGCGCTCGCGGCCGATCAGCCGGAAGCGCTGGCCCTCACCCCGGGCGCGCTGGTAAGCCAGCGCGATCTTGAGCGCGGTGTCGACCGCTTCGGAGCCGGAGTTGGTGAAGAACACCCGTGACAAGCCCGGCGGGGCGATGCGCGCCAGCCGGTCGGCGAACTCGAATGCGATCGGATGCCCCATCTGGAAGGTCGGCGCAAAGTCCATCGTCGCCACCTGGCGCCTGACGGCTTCCACGATCTTCGGCCGGGAGTGACCGGCGTTCACGCACCACAGGCCGGCACACCCGTCGAGGACCTGGCGGCCTTCGGGGGTCCAGTAATACATGCCCTCCGCACGGGCGAGCAGGCGCGGCGCCTTCTTGAACTGCCGGTTGGCGGTATACGGCATCCAGAAGGCTGACTGCTCCAGCCCTGCCATGAATTCGGCGCGCTTATTCATGGCCTTAAGCTTACTCCAAGCGCCCCTTGCGGCAAGTGCAGAATGCCCTAGGCCGCGTAGGCCACGACTTTCTGGCGTTGTTCGCCCAGCCCTTGTATCCGCAGCGTCATGACGTCGCCGGGCTTGAGGAATACCGGGGTCGGCTTGATGCCCAGGCCGACGCCCGGCGGGGTGCCGGTGGCGATGATGTCGCCGGGCAGCAGCGTCATGTAGTGGCTCACATGGGAGATGATTTTCGCCACGTTGAAGATCATGGTGCGCGTGTTTCCGGTCTGCATGCGCTTGCCGTTGACGTCGAGCCACATGTCGAGGTTCTGCGGGTCGCGAATCTCGTCGCTGGTCACGAGCCATGGCCCGATCGGGCCCGCGCTGTCGAAGCCCTTGCCCTTGTCCCACTGGCTGGTCGCCATCTGGAAGGCGCGCTCCGAGACGTCGTTCACCACGCAGTAGCCGGCGACGTGGTTGAGCGCGGCTGCCTCCTCGACATACCTGGCCTGCGTGCCGATGACCACACCAAGCTCGACCTCCCAGTCGAGCTTGGTGGAATTTTTCGGCTGGATGACGTCGTCGTGCGGGCCGTTGATGCAGGTCGTGGCCTTCATGAACACGATCGGCTCCGATGGAATCGGCAGCCCGGCTTCCTTGGCGTGGTCGGAGTAGTTGAGCCCTATAGCGACGAACTTGCCGATCCCCACGTAGGGCACGCCCAACCTCGGGGCGGCGTTCACCAGCGGCAGCGACTCGGGCTTGTGCTTCGTGAGCATGTTCAGCCCGCGCGGCGAAATCTCGTTGGGGCCGATGTCGTCGACGATTTTCGAGAGGTCGCGTACGCGCCCGTCGGCGTCGACCAGCCCCGGCTTCTCGTAGCCCGCTCTTCCGTAGCGGCACAGCTTCATATCGTCATTCCCCCGTCGATCGGATAGGCGTTGCCCGTGGCGAACAGCGACTCGTCCGAAGCCAGAAAGATCAGCAATCCGGTGATGTCGTCCACCGTGCCGAGCCGGCCCATGGGCTGGCGCGCGGTGAAGTCCTTGCGCGCCTGCACCGGGTCGGGCAGTGCATTGATCCGCTCCTGCAGCGAGGGCGTGTCCACGGTGCCCGGGCAGACGGCGTTGCAGCGGATACCTTGCCGCACGAAGTCGGCGGCGATCGACTTGGTGAGGCCGATCACGGCCGCCTTGCTCGAGCCGTAGGCGAAGCGGTTGGGCAGGCCGCGGACCGAAGAGGCGACCGAGGACATGTTGATGATCGAGCCGCCGCCCTTGCGCAGCATCCCCGGGAGAAAAGCCTTGGTCGCGAGGAACATCGACGTGACGTTGACCCTGAAGGCCAGGTTCCACTGCTCGAGGGTGCAATCGAGGAGGCTGCCGTGCTGCACGATCCCCGCGCAGTTGAACAGCACGTCGACCTCGCCCGCCTCCTGGGCCGTTTTCGCGATCCCCGCCGGGTCGGTGACATCGAGCACGCGCGTGCGGATGCCGTCCTTGCCCTCGATCTCCGCGAGCGTTTTCGCGTTGAGGTCGGTCGCCCAGACGCGGGCGCCTTCGCGCGCGAAGGCGAGCGCCGCGGCCCGGCCCATGCCCTGCGCGGCCGCGGTGATGAACGCGGTCTTTCCTGCCAGCCTGCCCGCCATGGAAGTTCGCCTTGAGGAGAGCAAAATTATACGGCACGATACACGCCCGACAGAATGAACCAGCTCGACTTCAAGGGACGCACGGCAATCGTCACGGGCGGCATGCAGGGTATCGGCGCGGCGGTTGTGAAGCGCCTGGAAGCATCGGGGGCGAAGCTGCGTGTCTGGGACCTTGACGGCGCGCCGAAAGTCGATGTCGCCGATGCCTCTTCAGTAAAAAAAGCCACCGAAAACGCACTGCAAGAGCTCGGGAAGATCGACGTCCTCGTGAATAATGCCGGCATCGCGGGACAGAACGTTCCCACCGTGGACTATCCCATCGAGGAGTGGGAGCGGGTCCTGCGAGTCAATCTCACCAGCCAGTTCCTGTGCTGCCGCGCGGTCGCGCCGCACATGGTGAAGGCGGGCTACGGCCGCATCGTCAACATCGCCTCGATCGCCGGCAAGGAAGGCAATCCCAACGCGGTGGCGTATTCTGCATCCAAGGCCGGGGTCATCTCGCTCACCAAGTCGCTCGGCAAGGAGCTGGCGCAATCCGGCGTGCTGGTGAACTGCGTGACGCCGGCGGCAGCGAAGACCGCGATCTTCGACCAGATGACCGAGAAGCACATCCAGTACATGCTGTCCAAGATCCCGATGAGCCGCTTCGTGCACGTCGAGGAGATCGCGGCGCTCGTGTGCTGGCTCGCTTCGGCGGACTGCTCGTTCTCAACCGGCGCGGTGTTCGACATTTCCGGCGGCAGGGCCACCTACTGAATGAAAAAACCCAATCCAAAGCAGCGTTCGATCCAGTGGTTCGCTCGCCAGGACATCTACGGCTTCATCTATCGCAGCTGGATGAAGAACCGCGGCGTGCCGCAGGACATGTTCGACGGCCGCCCGGTGATCGGCATCTGCAACACCTGGTCCGAGCTGACTCCCTGCAACACGCACTTCCGCGTCCTCGCCGACCACGTGCGCCACGGCGTGCTCGACGCCGGTGGCTTTCCGCTCGAGTTCCCGGTCATGTCGCTCGGCGAGACGCTGATGCGCCCCACCGCGATGCTGTACCGCAATCTCGCCAGCATGGACGTCGAGGAGTCGATCCGCGCCAATCCGCTCGACGGCGTGGTCCTTCTCGCCGGCTGCGACAAGACCACGCCCGCCACTCTCATGGGCGCGTGCAGCGTCGACCTGCCCACGATCCTCGTCTCCGGCGAGCCGATGCTCTCCGGCAAGTACCACGGCAAGGACATCGGCTCGGGGACCAACACCTGGTCGATGTCGGAGGATCTGCGTGCCGGCAAGATCACGCTCGAGGAGTTCCACGAGGCCGAGTCCTGCATGCACCGCTCGCACGGGCACTGCATGACGATGGGCACCGCGTCGACCATGGCGTCGATGATCGAGGCGCTCGGCGTCGGCATGCCGGGCAACGCGGCGATTCCCGCGGTGGACGCGCGCCGGTACGTTCTCGCGCGCATGGCCGGCCGGCGCATCGTCGAGCTGGTGAAAGAGAAGATTTCCGTTTCCAGGATCCTCACCCGGGAAGCGTTCGAGAACGCAATCCGCGCCCTGGCGGCGATCGGCGGATCGACGAACGCGGTGATCCATCTGACCGCCCTCGCGCGCCGCATCGGCGTCGATCTGGATCTCGAGGACTTCGACCGGCTCGGCCGCGGCGTGCATACGCTGGTCAATCTGATGCCTTCGGGCAAGTACCTGATGGAGGATTTCTATTACGCCGGCGGCGTGCCGGCCGTGCTGCGGGAGCTGGGCGAAAACAACCTGCTGCACCGCGACGCGCTCACGGTCAACGGCAAGACGATCTGGGAGAACAACCAGGACGCGCCGTGCTGGAATCGCGAGGTGATCCACGGCTTCAAGTCGCCGTTCAAGAAAGACGCCGGCATCGCGGTGCTGCGCGGCAACCTCTGCCCCGAGGGCGCCATCATCAAGCCTTCCGCGGCGACGCCGAAGCTCATGACGCACCGCGCACGCGCGGTGGTGTTCGAGAACATCGAGGACTTCCACCGCCGCATCGACGATCCCAAGCTCGACATCGACGAGAACTGCATGATGGTGCTCAAGAACTGCGGCCCCAAGGGCTACCCCGGCATGGCCGAGGTCGGCAACATGCCGCTGCCGCCCAAGCTGCTGAAGAAAGGCGTCACCGACATGGTGCGCATCTCGGACGCGCGCATGAGCGGGACCGCTTACGGCACCGTGGTGCTGCACGTGTGCCCCGAAGCTGCGGCCGGCGGCGCTCTCGCGCTGGTCGAGAACGGCGACATGATCGAGCTGGACGTCGAAAAGCGCAGGCTGGTGCTCCTGGTGGCGGAAGACGTTCTGCTCAAGAGAAGAAAGAACTGGAAGCTGCCGCCGCCGCCGCTCGAGCGCGGCTATTGGAAGCTGTATTTCGACCACGTGCTGCAGGCGAGCGAAGGCGCCGACCTCGATTTCCTCGTCGGCAAGAGCGGCGCCTTCGTGCCGCGCGACAACCACTGATGGCAGAATTCAAGCTTTACTGCTTCGCCCAGTCGGGTAACGCGTTCAAGGTCGCGCTGATGCTCAACCTATGCGCTGCGAAGTGGGAGCCGCGGCGGGTGGATTTCTTTGGCGGCGAGACCCGGACGCCCGAGTACCGCGCGGTCAACGAAATGGGCGAGGTGCCGGTGCTCGAGCATCGCGGCAAGCGCCTCAGCCAGTCGGGCGTGATCCTGCATTACCTTGCCGCCCACTTCGGCAAATTCGCCGGCGGCAACGAGGACGAGCGACGCGAGATCCTGCGCTGGATGTTCTGGGACAACCACAAGCTCACCAGCTACATTGCCACGCTGCGCTACATGGTGCACCTGGCGAAAGTCGGCGAGCCTCAAGTGCACGACTTCCTGCGCGGGCGCATGAAGACCTCGCTGGGCATCCTGGATTCTCACTTGCAGAATAGAAGCTTCGCTATCGGCGACAGACCGACCATTGCCGATCTATCCCTGTGCGGCTATCTCTACTGGCCAGATGAGTTCGGCATCAGCTGGTCGGATTACCCGGGTGTCGACGCCTGGCTGGAGCGCATACGCGCGCTTCCCGGCTGGGTGCACCCTTATGAGCTGATGCCCGGGCATCCAAGAAAGGATTGAATCTCAGCGGTCGCCGGTTCCGTACGCGTTGATCCCCTGTTCAGCCCAAACGCTCCGTCACGCGTGTCTGGCCAGGAATATCTCGACGGTAAAAATGTCGAGTGGATGGAAAAGGTCAGCGACGAGCAATACCGCCGATGATCCTCAGTCATCCGAACGATCACGATAACCGCTCTTTTTCATCCAGCTCGGCACTGGCGGCGTCGGCACGCGCGCCGGCTTGGGAGCGACTCGCTGGGCCGGAGTCGACGCCGGAATCGAGGTAGGGACTTTGGAGCTCGCCGGATAGCTCGCCGGATTTTTGAGAACGCTATCGAGATTGCCGACCTTCATCGGATGCTGCTGCACCATGGCCGCCACGGCAGCGGCGAGTTGATCGATTTCCCGCGATCCGATACGACGTAATTGTTGCCAAATCGCCGATCGATCCAACTGGTGGAAATCTTCGCGCACGAAGATCAGATTGTCGCCGGTATGAAAACGCTCCCAGAGGGTGAGATCCCTCTCCAGCGCCGCCAGCGAGAGATAGATGACGAGAGCTGAAAACCGATCGATCTCTTGGCCGTAGTCGCGCTCGCTACGTTCGGGATGTTGGTAGGCACGGTGGCCGAGCTCCGTGGCGTTGCGGCCCTTTAAGGCCGGTACCCACGTGCCGTCGTAGTCCACCAAATGGATCGATCCACCGCGCACCAGGATATTACCGTGCTGTAAATCGCCGTGCGCCACCTGAGCGGCTTCGAGGTGGCGAACCAGGGTGACCCATTTTGTCCGCAATGCCGCCAGTAATGCCGGATAGCGTAAATGCTTCTCGATATGAGTGTGCAGAAGGTCGCCCTCCGCCCATTGCATCTTGACGATCGGGAACCAGTTGGAGCGAATTTGAATGCCCTGCTTGAGAAACTGAAAATTGACATCATAGGGCAGGTGGACCTTGCGAAGATGTTTGGAGATCGCCTCATAACGTTCGGCATGGTCGCTGATCGGGCGCAGGAAGCAGCGAATCGCCCAGGTCTTCTTGAATGATAAAAACCCGCCCGGTTCGTTGGCCTTGTAGACCACGGCGTTGCCGCCGGTAGCCGGCTTGGGCATACCGAACCGATCGAGCTCGAGGGTGACCGCTTTTAATCCTGGGTCAGCAAAGGCCCTTTGCGGGTGCTGAACCGCCTCGTGGTATTCGGTCAGGTCTGGCCATGCCCCCATCGCTATCTCTCCTTCGCTTCAACCGGTGAACCGCGATGAACGACACGGACAAGGGTGAAGTCGTCGTTGCGCAATCCGTTTTTGCGGCCGTAGGCGACGATTGCGGCAAAGCTCTCAGGCGTACCGAGCTTCAGGTAAAGCCACTTCCATAATGGTCGCCCCTCTTCATGCTGTTTAAGCAGCCAGGCGGCCACCGCATCGGTGGCGAGCAGAAGCATGTCTCCATCGCGGAGGCTGCCCGTGCTGGTTTGTATCCGATCCTTCAGTGATTCGCCGTCCGACCTGGAGCCGATCAGATAAGGGCTCATCGTGAATTGCGAAGATTTCTGTAAGGGAAACGCTTCCACCACCCGCATCCCTTTACCGACGTCATCGACCTGCATAAGGCAACAGTCACCCACGGCCAGCGCCGTCCAACGGTTCTTGTGAGCGTCAATCTGAACACCGAGAAAAGCCGCAAAGGCGCCCTGCTCGGCCTTTTCGCTGGCGAACCAGGGGAGAGGTCGGCCCGCCAATCTTCGCTGCCAGAGGCGGCGCGCCGGCTTCAACCGCGCAAAAAACTCTGCCCCGGCGAGCTCGCTTCGCACATAGCTTTCGGCCAACAGCACGGCCCATAACTTGGCAAAACTGGTTTCGGTGGCGCCGTCAGCCACCGCCACGCGGATGCCGACCGGGGTGCGAGTTTGCCGATGCGCCCAAGCGTCCTCGTACTCCTCAAGACTGTTGCCCGACTTCGGGCAGCAGAAGACCTTTATGTCGCACTCGTTGGCCGCCGTGGCGTGCTTCACCGCAGGAGGTGCCCACTGCAGTGGTACTCAGCGCAGACGCACATTAGCCGGCCGCGTGCCGATATCGAGAAAATGGATTACGTGCAACGGTTGCGCGTTAAAGATGAATCCGCGCGAGTTTTCCGCGGCCGGCATACCCAGCTCTGTCGCGCGTGCAACCATGAACGGCGTGAGCGTCGATGAGGCCTCAAAGAGCTGTTTGGCATGTTGATCCGGGAGCTTGTTGGCGTTGCCCGGTAATTCGATCGATGGTCCGGCCGTCGACGAAAGATGGATGTTGAAGAGCAACACCGAACCGTCGTCGCCACTGACCGCCGTTAACTTACGCGCCTCGGCAATGAGGTCTCCATCCGTCGCCTCGCCGTCGGTGATGTTGATGACGATCGGCGGAAATCCCGTCGGATGCTCCTGACACCACGTCTGGACAATCTTGGTTGCCTCCTTGAGCGCGGCGCACATCGGAGTGCCTCCTTTCCCATATGGGTCGAACCAGACTGGAAATTTCACAGTTTGATCCACCACTCCGCCGGCGCCATCATCCGATTTCTTTGTTCTCTCTTCGATGCGCAACGGCTTATTGGCCAATTCACTGATCGGTACCAAAGAGCGCCCGCTCAGTTCACCGCCGAGCGCTGGTTTACAGCTCTCTTCGCTGTAGCCCAGCACACCGACATGAAAGTAGTCGTAAATAGAGTCCGATTTGGCGCAACGGATGCTCAGATTATGAATAAGCTTGTTGAGTATCGTCGCCAGCTCCTCGGCCTTCCTTCTGCCAGCCTCTCCGCCGCCAAAAGGGTCTTCCATCGACTCTGACTGGTCGACCAAAAACAAGAAACAACCCGGGTTCTTACGACTGATTTCGGCCTGGTATGCCATGGTTTCCCTCCACTTTTGCATCATGACTCGCTCTTTCGGGGCGCCCTCGCGCCCGAACTTTCGCAATCTTCTCAGAGCGACCTTGATGTTGCGTGTGCCCGAGTTCACAGAATCGTCTAGATTCCGGTACTCCCGCTGGTCCCAGACCTTGACCGCGGCTCGGTTGCGCGAGCTTTCCTGCCCGATGCGGGTGCCCTCGGGGTTGTAGCCATAGGCGCCGAACGGTGAGGTGCCGCCGGTGCCGATCCACTTCGAGCCGCCCTGGTGGCGGCCTTTCTGCTCCTCGAGGTGTGCTTTGAGGGTCTCCATCAGTTTCTCGGCTCATTCGCCGTGTCCGGCCGGATGCGGGTGCGCAGCGCGGTTCGGCGAGGAGCCTTGGGCCGTGTAGAGGGCATATCGTCGATCAGCGCGATGACACGCATTGGGCCCTTGCACTTCGGGCACTGTAGCTACTCGGCCCCGGGCATCCAGGAAAGGGTTGAATCACATCGTTCGACGACGATTCAGCAATTCCTCTTGTAGATTTATAAGCCGTTGGAATTAATGGCGGTCGCCTAGTCATTATGATGAAGGGAACGCCGGGTAGCCAGTCACGAAACAAGGTCGATTATCTGGCAATCACAAAGAGGGGGTATTTCGTGAAACAAATAAAAGCTTCGCATGAGGCGACGCGCAGCTTTCGTGGGGAGCGCAGCACTTCGACGATCCCTGTTCGCTTGATATCGTTGCTCGCGTGCGCGGCGCTCGTCGGGGGCGTAGCCTACGTGCGCGCCGATGACAGAGATGACGATCGAGATGCACGGGAGCATGAACATCACGGTCGAGATGCACACGAGCTCGGTTTCGCGGGACCGGAGAACCAGAACGAGCTCTCGCGTCCGACCAATGACATCACGCTCGAGATGCACGAGGGCACGAACATGGCGGCGTCGCCATCACCGGATGGCACAAAGATGGTCTTGTCGCTCCAAGCCGGTTTATGGATCATCCACGCGGGCGGCGGCACGGCGACGAAGATCACGCCGTGGGACGTCGAGGCGACGCAGCCCGTGTGGTCGCCCGACGGCCAGTGGATCGCATTCCAGAACTATTCGACGGATGCAAACTACGCGATCTGGGTCGTGAAGTCCGACGGGTCGCAACTGCACCCGCTGACGAGCGGTCCTTTCGACGACCGCGAGCCGTCGTGGTACCCGGACTCGACCAAGGTCATCTTCTCGTCGGATCGAAGCAACGACAAGCAATACAAGATCTGGTCGGTGACGCTCGGCGGCGTGCTTAAGCAGCTCACGACGGGCACGGGCGCGGAGAGCTACCCCGTCGTATCGCCCGACGGCACCAAGATCGCGTTCGTCAACAACGGCAACACGATCTTCACGATGCCTGCCAACCTGAGCTCGGCGCCGACGCAGTTTGGCGGCGGCAACTATCCGCAGTGGACGCCGAACAGCGCGAACCTCGTGTACCAGAACGGCGGCAATCTCATCGTGAACGGCAGCGCGGTCACGAGCGGCGAGGACCTATTCCCGTTCCCGGTGCAGTACACGGTTCAGAACAAGTTCGTCTATATCGTCTATACAGCGGACGGGAAGATTCGCATGCGTGACGCCGCTGGCGGCAACCTGCAGGACATGGCATTCAGCGCGACGCAGGTCGTACGTCGGCCAAAGTTTACGCGATCCATGATCCGGTCTAGCTTGGGCGCGACGGAAACCCAGCGCGTGAAGGGCATCAACGGCGCCGTCATCTCGCCTGACGGTCAGCGGGTCGCGTTCATCGCGCTGAACGACCTATGGGTCATGAAGATCGGCTCGGCGCCGGAGCGTCTCACCAACGACATCGACCGCGACGTCGACCCGCGCTGGACCGCCGATGGCCAGTCCATCTACTGGTCGAGCGACAAGAACAACGCCGGCAGCCTCGCGGTCGACAAAATCGACATCGTCACCAAGCGGCGCACGCGCGTCGCGGCGATCGAGAGCGTTTCGATGATCCAGCCGACGCTGTCGCCGGACGAAACTCGCTTTGCCTATACCACCGGGTCGGGTCTCACCGAAATCATGGACATCGCGACGCGCACCCGCACGCCGCTCGTCCCGCAGGTTTCGCCGCAACCGCAGGTGAGCCGGCCGTTCTGGTCGCGCGACGGCAGCAAGCTGATGGTGGTCGACAACGACCGGATCAATCCGCGGTTCCGCGAGGGTTACAACAAGCTGCGCGTCATCGACATCGCCACCAAGACCGCCACGTTCTACGCGGTCGGGCCCGCGCCGGCGGTGGTCTCCGACCGCACGGAAGGCGCAGCCGCGTGGTCGCCCGACGGCACGAAGGTCGCTTTCATCAGCGACTCGGTGCTCAAGGTCATGCCCACCAACGCTGACGGCTCGCCCTCCGGTGCCGCCGTGCAGCTCACGAGCGAAGCGTCCGACATGCCGTCATGGCAGGCCGATTCCCAGACGATCCTGTACATGGCGAGCGGCAAGCTGAAGAAGATCAGGGCGGGCGGAACGGGGCAGCAGGACGTCCCGCTCCACCTGACCTACAAGCCTGCCGCGCCGAAGGGCAGGACGGTTATCCACGCGGGCGCGCTCTGGAACGGTCTCGATCCGGTGCTGCAGCGCAACGTCGACATCGTCATCCAGGACAACAGGATTATCTCGATCGAGTCGCAGAAAAACCGCTCGCAGCCGCCGGGCACGACGATCATCGACGCCTCCAACCAGACGGTGCTGCCGGGCTATTGGGATCCGCATTTCCATCCGCTGAACGTCTACCAGGGCAGCCAGTTCAACCTCGTTTGGGCGGCGATGTTCGCGTACGGGATCACCTCGGTGCAGTCGGTGGCCGGCCCGATCTACGCGAGCACGGAAGCCCGCGAGGCGCTCGACGCCGGCAACATGGTCGGCCCGCGGCTCTTCACGTCATCGCCGCTCCTCGAAGGCAATCGGGTGTCGTATGACATGTCGCGCTCGGTGCGGAACGCCGAGGTAGCGGACCGCGAGGTCAGCCGCTATGACGCGGTCGACATCGACTGGATCAAGACGTATGTGCGCAACCCGATCCCGGCGATGAGGCGGTTGGCGGCGGGCGCGCACAAGATGGGCATCCCGAGCGGTACGCACCTTTTGAGTCCAGGGTACTGGACCGGTATCCAGGGCCTCACGCACCTGCAGGCGACGCAGCGGGTGGGGTACGGCTGGGCGAAGTCGCCCGCAGGCGTTGCCTATCAGGACGTGAATGCGCTCGTCGGCCCCGGCGAGGTGCACCTCATGGAGACGCTCGGGTCGATCCGGCTCGCCGCGCAAAGTCCCATCCTCCTGGGCGGTGACCGTTTCAACGTGCTGATGCCGATCCCGTACGTGAGCAACCTGCTGTCGCAGACCCCGCCCACGCCGGCGCAGCTCGCGGCGCTCAAGGTCGCCACCGACGACGACGCGCGGGCGATCGAAGCAGGCGCGCTGTTCGCCATCGGCACGGACGTGCCGCTCAACCCGCCGGGCGTGCAGAACCACGCAAGCCTGATGGCGCTGGCCCTCAGCATGTCCAATCACCTGGCGCTGCAGGCGTTCACGATCAACGCGGCCAAGATGAGCTTCAAGGACAGGGATCTGGGCAGCGTCGAGAAAGGCAAGCTGGCGGACCTGGTGATCGTCGACGGCAATCCGCTCGACGACCTCAAGTACGCCGCCGCGGTACGTTACGTCGTGAAGAACGGCGTCGCGTACTCGCTGGACCGGATCATGGCGCCGTTCAAGTCCCCGGCTCAGCTCGCCGCGCGTCGCAAGGCTCTCGTCGCATTCGAGAAGGCCTGCAAGCAGGACGCGAGCAACTGCTACGTCGAGATGAACCATGCTGGACACTGAGGCGCGCTCCTCCCAGGCCGTTTTCATTTCTTCCATTTGATGGAGCAGCCGATCGACGCGATCTGCTCCTTTGGGCCGACGCCGGTGCTGGCGATCTGCACCATCGCCTCGAAAAGGCCATCCAGCCGGCCGTGATACTGGAGCTCGAGCGTGGCGTCGAAACCTAAAAACTCCGGCGTGCAAACCGCGCCGTAAGCGCGCGCGGCATCCTGGGTTTCGTCAATAACGTAGGGAAACGGGAAGCGCTTTTGCGCCGCCACGCGTTTCATGTTGTCGAAGGAGTCCTCGGGATACTCGGCCGGGTCGTTCGGCATGACGGCGATCGAGCCGATGCCGTGCGCCGCCAGCTCGCTCGACTCGCGGATAATGCGGTCGATCGCCCGCTTGACGTACGGGCAGTGATTGCAGATGAACATCACCAGCAGCCCGTTGGCGCCGCGCGCCGTGGTCGGGCTATGGCGCTTGCCGTCGACGCCCGGCAGATCGAAGTCCGGCGCCTTCATGCAAAAATCCTAACATGAACGATACCGTCCCCCGCGCCGCGCGCTTCTACGTGGACGCTGCGCTGCGCGCCGGCGGCGCTTGCGTGCTGCCCGAGGACGCGGCGCACCATGCCGTGCACGTGCTGCGCGTGCGCGCCGGCGACGCGATCACGCTCTTCGACGGCCGCGGCGGAGAGTTTGCGGCTCGCGTCACGGCCATCGAGCGCCTGCGCATTCGCGTCGACGTGCTGGAGCATCACGCCATCGAGCGCGAGTCGCCGCTGCGTGTGGTGCTGGTGCAGGGCGTATCCTCCGGCGAGCGCATGGACTTCACGGTGCGCAAGGCGGTCGAGCTGGGCGTGGCCGAGATCAGGCCGGTGCTGGCGGCGGCGTCCGTGGCGCGGCCCAAGGGCGAGCGCGCAGCAGCGCGCCATGTTCACTGGCAGAAAGTCGCGATCGCCGCCTGCGAGCAATGCGGGCGCAACCGGGTGCCTGCAGTGCACCCGATGGTGAATGCGGCCGAGTACCGCGATGACGGCGCAGGGACAAGAATCCTGCTGTCGCCGCGCGCCGAGCTCGCTCTCTCGAAACTGAGAATTGAGCGGGCCGTGACGATCGCCGCGGGGCCGGAGGCGGGATTCACTGCACGGGAGGAGGCCGTCTTTCTGGAAAGCGGCTTCGTGCCGGCCAAGCTCGGTCCGCGCATCCTGCGGACCGAGACCGCGGCGCTCGCCGCGCTCGCCGCGCTCGGCGCGTTGCGGGGAGACTTTTAGCCCATGGCCGCACCGCAACACCCGGAAGCCTTCGTGCGCTGGCTGCGCCAGGTCACGCCCTACGTGCACGCGTTCCGCGGGCGCACCTTCGTCGTCGGCTTCGGCGGCGAGATGTTCGCCGAGCGCGCGCGCTTTGCGAGCTTCATTCACGACGTGAATCTGCTCGCCGCCCTCGGCATCCGGCTGGTGCTGGTGCCCGGCGCCCGGCCGCAGATCGAGGCCGAGCTGAAGGCGAAGGGCTTGCGCTCGCGCTACGCCCAGGGCCTGAGGATCACGGACGACGCGGCGCTGATGGCGGTGAAGCACGCCGCCGGGGTGCTGCGCGTGGAGCTCGAGGCGCAGCTCTCCCAGGGGCTTCCGGGCTCGCCGATGGCCGGGGCGCAGATTCGGGTGGCCTCGGGCAACTTCATCACCGCGCGCCCCATCGGCGTGCTGAAGGGGACGGATTTCCAGTACACGGGAACGGTGCGCAAGGTCGACGCCGCCGCGATCGCGCGGCGGCTCGACGCCGGCGAGGTGGTGCTGGTGCCGCACGTCGGCTACTCGCCGACCGGCGAGGTCTTCAATCTGGCGTGGGAAGACGTCGCGGAAAACGTCGCCGTGTCGCTCAAGGCCGACAAGCTGCTCTTGTACACGGACCGGCTGCCCGCGAACCGAAAGGGCGAGGTGCTGGGCGAGCTGACGGCGCGCGAAGCCGAAACGCTCGCGAAGAAGGCCCCGCTCACGCCGCAGAGCGCCCGCGCGATCGAGCACGCCGTGCGTGCCGTCGGCGGCGGCGTCGCGCGCGCGCATGTAATCACGCGCAGCGTGCGGGGGGCACTGCTGCTCGAGCTGTTCACCCACACCGGCGTCGGCACGATGATCACGGCGGATGCGGTGGAAAAGCTGCGCCCGGCGCGCATCGAGGACGTGCGCGGCATGCTCGAGCTGATCGAGCCGCTGGAGGCCGACGGCACGCTGGTGAAGCGCAGCCGCGAGCTGCTGGAGGCCGAGATCGGCAACTTCCTGGTGGTGGATCACGACGGCACGATCGTCGGCTGCGCGGCGCTGTATCCGGTCCCCGAGGACAAGAGCGCGGAATTCGCCTGCCTGGCCGTCGCCGGGGAGTACCGCGACGCGGGCTACGGCGAGCGGCTGCTCAAGGCTTGCGAGGAGCGTGCCAAGGCGCTGCGCCTGCGGCGGCTTTTCGCGCTCACCACTCGCGCCGCCCACTGGTTCCTCGAGCAGGGGTTCCGCGCCGCCGAGGTGTCGGCCCTGCCGCAGCGCCGCCAGGCGCTCTACAACTGGCGCCGCGGCTCGAAGGTGTTCCTCAAGAGAATATAATTCACGCCATGGCGCGAATGGTGAAGTGCGTGAAGCTCGGCCGCGAAGCCGAAGGGCTCGCTTTCCCGCCCTACCCCGGGGCGTTCGGCCAGCGGATCTGGGAAAACGTGTCGAAGGAAGCCTGGCAGCAATGGCTGAAGCACCAGACCATGCTGGTGAACGAGAACCGGCTCAACCTCGCCGATCCCAAGGCCCGCAAGTACCTGATGGACCAGACCGAGCGCCACTTCTTCGGCGAGGGCGCCGAGGTGGCGTCCGGCTACGTCCCGCCTAAAGAGTAACAGTCCGGACCCCGGAATCCGCAGCGAGCAGCAGCACGTCGGCCGGCCGCCGCGCGAAGATGCCGCTCGCCACCAGGCCGGCGATATTGTTGAGCTCGGCCTCGAGCTTGGGCGGGTCGAGCAGCGTCAAGCCGTGGCAATCGATGATCAGGTTGCCGTTGTCGGTCTTGAAGTTCTCGCGCAGCACCGGCTGCGCGCCCCGCTTCAGCATCTCGCGGCCGACGTAGCTGCGCGCCATCGGGATCACCTCGAGCGGCAGCGGGAACCTGCCGAGCACCGGCACGAGCTTGGAGGCGTCGCAGATGCAGACGAACTTCCGCGCCACCGCGGCGACGATCTTCTCGCGCGTCAGCGCGCCGCCGCCGCCCTTGATCATGTGCAGGTGCTCGGTCACCTCGTCGGCGCCGTCGACGTAGACCGGCAGCTCGTCGACGCTATTCAGGTCGAAGACGCGGATGCCGTGCTTGCGCAGGCGTTCGGCGCTCGCCTCCGACGCGGCCACCGCGCCTTCGATGCGGCCCTTGATCGAGGCCAGCGCGTCGATGAACAGATTCACGGTGGAGCCCGAGCCGACGCCGACCACGCGGTCTTCCACGACGTGCTTCAACGCTGCGTCCGCAACCAGCTTCTTTAGCTGATCCTGAGTCACTTCTTGCGCTGCGGCGGCAGGTCGGTGCAAACGCCCTCGAACAGCTCCGCCGCCATGCCGACCGATTCGCTGAGCGTCGGATGCGGGTGGATGGTCTTGCCGAGGTCGGTCGCGTCCGACCCCATCTCGACCGCGTGCGCAATCTCGCTGATCAGGTCGCCGGCGCCGGTGCCGACGATGCCGCCGCCGACGATGCGGTGCGTCTCGCGCTCGAAGATCAGCTTGGTGAAGCCTTCATCGCGCGCGTTGGCAATCGCCCGCCCCGAGGCCGCCCACGGGAATTTCGCGACGCCGATCTGCATGCCGTTCTTTTTCGCCTCGTCCTCGGTGACGCCGGCCCAGGCGATCTCGGGGTCCGTGAAGGCCACCGAGGGAATGACGCGGGCGTCGAAGTGCGCTTTTTGGCCGGCGGCCGCCTCGGCGGCGACATGGCCCTCGTGCACCGCCTTGTGCGCGAGCATAGGGTTGCGGGCGATATCGCCGATCGCGAAGATATGCGAGACGTTCGTTCTCATTTGACTGTCCACGGAAATGAAGCCGCGTTCATCCACTTGAATGCCGGCTCTATCCGCGCCGATCCTCTTGCCGTTCGGCACCCGGCCGACCGAGACGAGCACCAGGTCGTAGGTCTTCGAGTCCTTGCCGTCGAAGAAGATCTTGATGCCGTCTTTGGCTGCTTCCGCTTTGGTCGTCTTGGTCTTCAGCATCACATCGTCGAAGCGGCCGGCATTGAATTTCTGCCACACCGCGACCAGATCGCGGTCGGCGCCGAGCATCAGCCCATCCATCATCTCGACCACGTCGAGCCGTGCGCCGAGCGTCGAGTAGACGGTGCCCATCTCCAGGCCGATGATGCCGCCGCCGATCACCAGCATCTTTTTCGGCACGCCCTTGAGTTCCAGCGCCGCCGTGGAATCGACGATGCGCGGGTCGTCGGGAAGGAAGGGAAGCTTCGCCGACTGCGAGCCGGCCGCGATGATGGCTGATGCGAAGCGCACGCTTTTCCTTCCGTCTTTGCCCTCGACCGAAAGGTAATGCGGATCAGTGAAAAGACCGACACCCTGCAGCACGGTGACCTTGCGCATCTTCGCCATCGAGGCGAGCCCGCCGGTGAGCTTTCCGACCACCTGGTCCTTGAACGCGCGCAGCTTGGCGAGGTCGAGCTTCGGCTGGCCAAACGTGACGCCGTGGCCGGCGAGATCGCGCGCGGCGTCCATGACGGCCGCCGTATGCAGGAGCGCCTTCGAGGGAATGCAGCCGACGTTGAGGCACACGCCGCCCAGCGTCGGATAGCGCTCGACCAGCACCGTCTTCAGCCCGAGGTCCGCGGCACGAAACGCCGCCGAATATCCGCCCGGCCCGGCACCCAGGACGACGATGTCGCATTCGAGATCCGCTGAGGCGGAAGGCGCAGGCGGCGCCGGCTGGGGGGCTGCGGGCCTTTTTTGGGGTTGCGCCGATTCCAGGACGAGGATCGGCGAGCCCTGCGAGACCTTGTCGCCGAGCTTGATTCTCAGCTCCCTCACTACTCCCGCGCCGGGCGACGGAATCTCCATCGTCGCCTTGTCGGACTCGAGCGTGATGAGCGACTGCTCCTTCGCCACTGCGTCGCCGGGCTTGACCAGGACCTCGATGACCTCGACGTTCTTGAAGTCCCCGATGTCGGGGACCTTCACTTCGCGCATCACCATCCGGCTGTGGGCATCTAGAGAATCAACTTTCTGATGTCCGAGAGCACCGACACGAGGTAGCTGGAGAAGCGGGCGGCGGTCGCGCCATCGATGACGCGATGGTCGTAGGAGAGCGACAGCGGCAGCATCAACCGGGCTTTGAAGCTGTCTTTGTCCTTCTCGTCCTTCCCGGCAAATACGGGACGGAATGCGGACCGCGATACGCCGAGGATCGCCACCTCGGGCGCGTTGATGATCGGCGTGAAAGCGGTGCCGCCGATGCCGCCGAGGCTCGAGATCGAGAAGGTCCCGCCCTGCATGTCGCCGGGCTTGAGCTTGCCGTCGCGCGCCAGCTTGGAGATGTCGGCCAGCTCGTGCGCGAGGTCGAACACGCCCTTGCGGTCCGCGTCGCGCACCACCGGCACCACCAGCCCGCCCGGCGTGTCGACCGCCACGCCGATGTGAAAGTACTTCTTGATGACGATGCTTTCGCCCGACCTGTCGAGCGAAGAGTTGAACACCGGGTACTGCCGCAGCGCGGTGACGCAGGCCTTGATCATGAAGGCCAGCATCGTGAGCTTGAAGCCCTGCTTCTCGGTGTCGACAGTCTGCGCCTTGCGAAACGCCTCGAGGTCGGTGATGTCGGCCTCATCGAACTGCGTGACGTGCGGGATCGAGATCCAGTTGCGGTGCAGGTAGGGCCCCGACAGCTTCTGGATGCGCGACAGCGGCTTCACCTCGACCGGGCCGAACTTCGCGAAATCGACTTCCGGCCAGGAGGGAAGGCTGAAGGGCAGCGCGCCGCCCGCCTTTGCCGCAGGCGCAGACGCGCTCGCGCCCTGCAGCACGCCTTTCACGAAGGCCTGCACGTCGGACTGCAGGATGCGGCCTTTCGGCCCGCTGCCGCGCAGCCTCGTCAGATCGACGCCGAGCTCGCGTGCGAACTTGCGCACCGACGGGCTGGCATGAGGCTTCGCCGTCGCTTCCTCCTGCGGCTCGCGCGGCACTGGACGCGGGGCAGGAGCCGCAGCGATCGGCGCCGGGGCCGGCGCGGGCGCCGCCGCCTTGGGGGCAGCGGGCTTTGGCGCCTCGGCAAGCGCCTGGTCTTTCGACTTGAGCACGAGGATCGGCGTATCCCTGGAAACCTTGTCGCCGATCTTGACCCTGATCTCCTTCACCACGCCCGCAGCGGGGGAGGGGATTTCCATCGTCGCCTTGTCCGACTCGAGGGTGATCAGCGACTGCTCCTTGGAGACCGTGTCGCCGGGCTTCACCAGCAGCTCGATGACCTCGACCTCCTTGAAATCGCCGATATCGGGCACGGGAACGGTCAGGTCGCTGGACGCCTCGGTCTTCGGTTTCTGCTCGGCTATCTTCTCTGCGCCCCTGGGCTTTTCCTCGGCATCGAGCTCGAGGATCGGCGTGCCCTGCGACACCTTGTCGCCCATCTTTACCTTCAATTCCTTGACCACGCCGGCCGCGGGCGACGGTATCTCCATCGTCGCCTTGTCCGACTCCAGGGTGATCAGCGACTGCTCCTTGGAAACGGCGTCGCCCGGCTTGACGAGTACCTCGATGACCTCGACTTCCTTGAAGTCGCCGATGTCCGGAACGACCACTTGACTCATACGGTCGTCGGGTCCGGCTTGTCGGCATCGATGCCGTATTTCTTGAGCGCATCGGCGACCGTCTTCGGCTTGCCCTCGCCCTGATCGGCAAGCGCTTTCAGCGCCCCGATCGTGACGAAGTTGCGGTCGACCTCGAAGAAGTGCCGCAGCTTGGGACGCGTATCGGAGCGGCCGAAGCCGTCGGTGCCGAGGACCCGGTACACGCGGTCCCTTGGCATGAGCAGCCTCAGCTGGTCGGCGAAGATCTTCATGTAGTCGCTCGCCGCGACCACCGGACCGGCGGGGCGCTTTTGCAGAATCTCGGTTACATAGGGAACCCGGGGCTTCGCTTCCGGATGCAGCATGTTCCAGCGGTCGGCCGCCAGGCCGTCGCGCCGCAGCTCGGTCAAGCTGGTCGCGCTCCACACGTCGGCGGCGACGCCCCAGTCGGTCTCGAGCAAATCGGCCGCGGCAAGCACTTCGCGCAGGATCGTGCCCGAGCCAAGCAATTGCACTCGCAGCTTGTTTCTGGTTTTGGTTTCTCTAAGCAAATACATTCCTTTGAGGATTCCCTGCTCGACGCCCTGCGGCATCGCCGGGTGCTCGTAGTTCTCGTTCATCAGGGTGATGTAGTAGAAGACATCTTCCTGGTTGGTCACCATGCGCCGCAGGCCGTCCTGGATGATGACTGCCACCTCGTAGCCGTAGGTCGGATCGTACGAGACGCAATTCGGGATCACCGAGGCGAGGACATGGGAGTGCCCGTCTTCGTGCTGCAGCCCTTCGCCGTTCAGCGTGGTCCTTCCCGCAGTCGCGCCGAGCAGGAAGCCGCGCGCACGCTGATCGCCCGCCGCCCAGGCCAGATCGCCGATGCGCTGCAGGCCGAACATCGAGTAGAAAACGTAGAACGGGACCGTGACGCGGTTGGAATGGCTGTACGAGGTGGCCGCCGCTATCCACGAGGAGAACGCTCCGGCCTCGTTGATGCCTTCCTCGAGGATCTGCCCCTGCTTGTCCTCGCGGTAGTACATCACCTGGTCCTTGTCGACCGGCTCGTACTTCTGCCCCTCGGCGGCGAAGATGCCGAGCTGGCGGAACATGCCTTCCATGCCGAAGGTGCGGGCCTCGTCGGGGACGATCGGCACGATGTGCTTGCCGATGTCCTTGTCGCGCACGAGCGCGGTAAGCGCGCGCACGAACGCCATCGTGGTCGAGATCTCGCGGCCTTCGCCCGAGCCCTTCAGCAGCGCGTCGAAAGCCGCGAGCGGCGGCACCGCCGGAACCGTGTCGGCCTTGCGGCGCCGCTGCGGCAGGAAGCCGCCCAGCGCCCGGCGGCGCTCGTGCAGATATTTCATCTCCGGAGCGTCGGCAGGCGGAATGTAGAACGGCAGCTCCTCGAGCTTCTCGTCCGGGATGGGAATGTTGAACTGGTCGCGCATCTCCTTGATGGTGGCGATCTCGACCTTCTTCAGCTGGTGCGTCGGGTTCTTCGCCTGGCCCGCCTTGCCCAGGCCGTAGCCCTTGATGGTCTTGGCGAGGATCACCGTCGGCTGCCCCTTGTGCTTCACGGCCGCGGCGTACGCGGCGTACACCTTGTGCGGGTCGTGGCCGCCACGGTTCAGGCGCCAGATGTCCTCGTCGGTCATGTTGGCAACCATCTCGAGGAGCTTCGGGTGCTTGCCGAAGAAATGCTTGCGCACGAATGCGCCGTCGTTCGCCTTGTAGTTCTGGTACTCGCCGTCGACGGTTTCCTCCATCACGCGCAGCAGGATGCCGTCCTTGTCTTTCGCGAGCAGCGGGTCCCAGTACGAGCCCCAGATCACCTTGATCACGTTCCAGCCCGCGCCGCGGAACTCGCCTTCCAGCTCCTGGATGATCTTGCCGTTGCCTCGCACCGGCCCGTCGAGCCGCTGCAGGTTGCAGTTGACTACGAAAATCAGGTTGTCGAGCTTCTCGCGCGCCGCCAATCCGATTGCGCCGAGCGACTCGGGCTCGTCCATCTCGCCGTCGCCGCAGAACACCCACACCTTGCGGTTCGCGGTCTGCGCCAGGCCGCGCGCCTCCAGGTACTTCAGGTAGCGCGCCATGTAGATCGCCTGGATCGGCCCCAATCCCATCGACACCGTCGGGAACTGCCAGTAGTCGGGCATGAGCCACGGGTGCGGATAGGACGAAACGCCCTTGCCGTCCACTTCGCGCCGGAAGTTGAGCAGCCGCTCCTGGGGCAATCGCCCTTCCATGAGGGAGCGCGCATAGACACCGGGCGAGGAATGCCCCTGGAAATAGATCAGATCGCCGCCGTGGTCGTCGTGCGGTGCATGCCAGAAATGCTGCTGCCCCGTGCCGAACAGGGTCCCGACCGAAGCGAAGCTCGCGATGTGGCCGCCGAGCTCATCGTCGTTCTTGTTCGCGCGCACGACCATCACCATCGCGTTCCAGCGGCAGATGGAGCGGATGCGTTCCTCGAGCGGCACGTTGCCGGGCGAGCGCTCCTCCATCTGCGGCGGAATGGTGTTGAGGTACGCCGTGTTCGGCGAGAACGGAATGTAGGCGCCGGAGCGGCGCGCCTTGTCGATCAGCCTCTCGAGCAGGTAGTGCGCGCGCTCCGGGCCTTCACGCTCGAGCACCGCCTCGAGCGCGTCGAGCCATTCCTGCGTCTCTAGCGCATCGGGATCGTTCGCGGCCGGAAATTGAGGGAGCGCGGACATGATGGGGTTCGCTTTTTGAAAGTCTGGATCGCGCCTGGAAAGCGCGCGGGGAGTGCGCCCCAAGCTTAATACGGGGAACCGGGTGGCTCAAGTGGTAGACTGCCCGCCCTCCATGGCTGCGCGCATCCTCGACGGGAAGGCTCTCGCCGCTGCGGTGCGCGCTTCGGTCAGGGAGACTGTGGCGCGGCTCGCGGCGCGCGGTGTCCGTCCCGGGCTCGCGGTGATCCTGGCAGGCGACAACGCGGCGTCCGCGGTCTACGTGCGCAACAAGGCGCGTGCGTGCGAGGAGACTGGCGTGCGCTCCGAGGTGCACCGGTACGGCGCCGACGTCACCGAGCGCGCGCTGCTCGATCGCATCGCAGCACTGAACGCCGACCCGGGCGTGCACGGCATCCTCGTGCAGCTTCCGCTGCCTGGCCGGATCGACGCCCGGCGCGTGCTCGAAGCGGTCGCGCCGGCAAAGGATATCGACGGTTTCCACTTCGAGAACCTCGGCGCCCTCGTCGCCGGGCAGCCGAAGCTCGTGCCCTGCACGCCCGCCGGCGTGATGCGGCTCATCGAGCACGCAGGCGTGGCGCTTGCCGGCCGTCACGCGACGGTGATCGGACGCTCCAGCATCGTCGGCAAGCCGCTCGCCCTGCTCCTCTTGCAGAAGGACGCCACCGTCACCATCTGCCATTCGAAGACCATGGAGCTGCAGAAGCTCACCCGCGAAGCCGATGTCCTCGTTGCCGCCGTCGGGCGGCCGAAACTCGTCACCGCGGCGATGGTCAAACCGGGCGCCTGCGTCATCGACGTGGGCATCAACCGCCTCGCCGACGGGACGCTGGCCGGCGACGTCGATTTCGACGCCGTCAAGAACGTGGCGGGCTGGGTTACGCCGGTGCCGGGCGGCGTCGGCCCGATGACGATTGCGCTCCTGCTCGAGAATTGCGTGCGCGCTGCTTCGATATGAATCCTGCCCTTTCGGTTTTGAACCCTTTATTGGATTTTTCCGCTCTACCGCGCTTCCAGGATTTGAAGCCCGGGCATGTCACCCCCGCGGTGGATCAGCTGCTCGCCGAAGGCCGCGCCACGGCCGCGGCGGTGATCCATGCAAGCCCCAGCTGGGATGCGTTCGTCGCCCCGCTGGAAGATGCGAACGAGCGCGTCGCGCGGGCCTGGGGCCAGGTTTCGCACCTGCATGCGGTGCTGGACAGCCCGGCGCTGCGCGAGGCCTACAACGCCAACCTGCCGAAGGTCTCCCAGTACTGGACCGAGCTCGGACAGAACCAGGCGCTGTTCGAGAAGTACACGGCGCTGCGCGATTCCCCCGAATTCGCCCAGTTGTCGAAAGCCAGGCGAAAAATCGTCGACAACGCGCTGCGCGACTTCCGCCTGGGCGGCGCCGAGCTGCCGCCGGACGGGAAGGCGCGCTTCGCCGCGATCCAGGAGGAGCTGGCACGGCTGGGAGCGAAGTTCTCCGAGAACCTGCTCGACGCGACCAACGCGTTCTCGGTCGTGGTCGACGAGAAAAGAATTGCCGGGCTTCCCGAGGACGTGCTGCATGCGGCGCGCGAAGCGGCGCAAGCCGAGGGCAAGGCGGGCTGGAAATTCACGCTGCATGCGCCGTCGTACCTGCCGGTGATGCAATACGCCGACGACCGCAGGCTGCGCGAGACGATGTATCGCGAAAGCGTGACCCGCGCCTCGGAATTCGGCCGGCCGGAATGGGACAACACGCCGCTCATCGCGCGCATGGTCGCCCTGCGCCGGGAGCTGGCGCAGCTGCTCGGCTACCGCAGCTACGCCGAGGTGTCGCTCGTGCCGAAGATGGCCGAGTCGCCCGGGCAAGTGCTGCGGTTCCTGGACGATCTGGCGCGCCGCGCACGGCCGTTCGCCGAGCGCGACGTCGAGGAGCTGCGCGAGTTTGCCCGCAACGAATTGCACATCCAGGACCTTCAGGCTTGGGACGTCGCGTACGCGTCCGAGAAGCTGCGCGCCAAGCGCTACGCTTTCTCCGACCAGGAGGTGAAGCAATACTTTCCGGAGGATGCCGCCGTCGCCGGGCTGTTCAGGGTGGCCGAGACGCTCTACGGAATCAGGATCCTCCCCTCGAAGGCGCCGGCGTGGCACGAGGACGTGCGCTTCTTCGAGATCCGCGACAGCGCAGGCGCCGCCTCCAATCCCGTTATCGGCCAGTTCTATACCGACCTCTATGCGCGCGACACCAAGCGCGGCGGCGCCTGGATGGACGACGCCATCACGCGCCGGCGCAGGGGCGCTCAGCTGCAGACCCCGGTCGCCTACCTGAACTGCAATTTTTCCAGACCCCTCAGTTCAGATTCGGGCGGCAAACCCGCGCTATTCACGCACGACGACGTGCTCACGCTGTTCCACGAGTTCGGCCACGGCCTGCATCATCTGCTGACCCGCATCGATGACCTCGGCGTCTCGGGCCTCAACGGCGTCGAATGGGACGCGGTGGAGCTGCCGAGCCAGTTCATGGAGAACTTCTGCTGGGAATGGGACGTGCTGCGCCACATGGCGCGCCACGCCGGCAGCGGAGCGCCGCTGCCGCGCGAGCTGTTCGACAAGATGGTCGCGGCGAAGAACTTCCACAGCGGGCTGGCGATGCTGCGCCAGATCGAGTTCGCGGTGTTCGACATGCGGCTGCATTCGGATTTCGATCCGGCGTCGGGGCAAACCCCGCTCGCCCTGCTGCAGGAAGTGCGCGAGCGCGTCGCGGTGCTGCACCCGCCGGGGTACAACCGCTTTCCGAACAACTTCTCGCACATCTTCGCCGGCGGCTACGCCGCCGGTTACTACAGCTACAAGTGGGCGGAGGTGCTTTCGGCCGACGCGTACAGCTTCTTCGAGGAGAACGGCGTGCTCGACGCTCGATCCGGCCAGAAATTCCGCGACGAGATCCTCGCCGTCGGCGGCAGCCGGCCGGCCGCGGAGTCGTTCCGCGCGTTCCGCGGCCGCGAGCCGCGCGTTGAAGCGCTGCTGAAGCACAATGGTATGATTTCCGCATGATGCGCATCGGCGTTGTCCTGGTTCTCGCGCTGGCCGCGGGCGCGGTGGCGGCGCAGCAGCTCTATCGCTGGACCGACGAAAAGGGCCGGCTGCACGTCGCCGACACGCCGCCGCCGCCCGGTGCGAAAGATGTGCACCGGTGGCGCGTCACCGCGTCGAGCGCTGCCGAGGGCGGCTCCGAACCGTACGCCCTGCGACTGGCGCGCAAGGAATCGCCGGTAACGCTCTACACCGCTGCCGACTGCGAGCCCTGCAACGATGCGCGCAAGCTGCTCAACTCGCGCGGCATCCCGTTCAAGGAAGTGAGCGTGACCGAGAAGGAGGTCAATGAACTCGTCAAGCTCGCCGGCAGCGCCTCGGTGCCGGTCATGGTTGTCGGCGGCGCGACGCAGAAGGGCTTCGAGGAACGCACTTATCACGGCATTCTGGACGCCGCAGGCTACCCGAAAGCGGGCATCCTGCCGCCCCGCAGCCAAGCAGAACCGAAGCCTGGCGCGGAGGTCAAACCGGCGCCTGAAGAGGAGGCGCCGCGCGGACCGTACGCGCCCGGCGCGCCGCCTCAGCGCTTGCAAAGGAAGTGACACAGGATAGGGGGAGATTCAGGCTCGCCACCTGGAACGTCAACTCGCTCAAGGTCAGGCTCCCGCACCTCCTCGACTGGCTCGCTTCGGCGCAGCCCGACGCGATGTGCCTGCAGGAGACCAAGCTCGAGGACGCGAACTTTCCGCGCGCCGAAATCGAGGCGGCCGGATACCAGGCGGTGTATTGCGGGCAGAAGGCCTATAACGGCGTGGCGATCCTCGCGCGCTCGGCGATTCGCGAAGTCACCCACGGCATTCCGCGGTTTCCCGACGATCCCAAACGCGTCATCGCGGCCACGGTGAACGACCTGCGGGTGGTCTGCGTCTACGCGCCGAACGGCCAGTCGCTCGGATCCGACAAGTACGTCTACAAGCTTCGCTGGTACGAAGCGCTCGCCCGCTGGGCGAAAGAAGAGCTCGGGCAGCATCCGCGCCTGGCGGTGCTCGGCGACTTCAATGTCGCGCCGGAAGACCGGGACGTGCACGACCCGAAGCGCTGGGAAGGCGAGATCCACGTCTCGCCTCCCGAGAGGGCGGCATGGCGAGGCGTGCTCGACACGGGCCTGGCCGATGCCTTCCGCCTGTTCCCGCAGCCCGAGAAGCTGTTTTCCTGGTGGGACTACCGCCTGCTCGGCTTCCAGCGCAACTGGGGGCTGCGCATCGACCACATCCTGCTGTCGCGCGAGCTCGCGGCGCGCTGCACCGCCAGCAGCATCGACAGGGAGCCGCGCAAGCGCGAGCGGCCCTCGGATCACGCGCCGGTCATCGCCGACCTGGGTTAATCGATCAGCGCGTACGCGGGAAGGGTGAGGAACTCGACGTAATCGCCGGCGGTGAGCTTCTCGAACAGCCTGGCGCCTTCCTCGTACTTCGCGGCGCGGTACGCGGTTTCGCCAAGGTAGGCGTGCACCTTCGGCAGCTCTTCGGCAAGCAGCCGCTTGAACAGCTCTGCCGTGACCTTGCGGCCGTCGTCGAGCACGCCCTTCGGCGAGCGGATCCACTGCCAGATCTGCGAGCGCGAGATCTCCGCGGTGGCGGCGTCTTCCATCAGGTTGAACACCGGGACGCAGCCGTTGCCGGCGAGCCAGGCGCCGAGGTACTGGATGCCGACCGAGATGTTGTTGCGCAGCCCGGCTTCGGTGATCGGCTTCTCGGGCTGGAAATCGAGGAGCTCCCTGGCGGTGACGCGCACGTCCGGGCGCTGGCGGCCGTACTGGTTCGGCTGGGGCATGTGCCGGTCGAAGATCTCCTTCGCGACCGGCACCAGCCCGGGATGAGCGACCCAGGTGCCGTCGCAGCCGTCGGTCACTTCACGCAGCTTGTCCTGCCGCACTTTCTCGAGCGCCGCCTCGTTGGCCTTCGCGTCGTTCTTGATCGGGATCTGCGCCGCCATGCCGCCCATCGCCGGCGCCCCCCGTCGGTGGCAGGTCTTGATCAGCAGCAGCGCGTACGCGCGCATGAACGGCGCGGTCATCGTGACTTGCGCGCGGTCGGCGAGGCAGAACTCCTGGTTGGCGCGGAATTTCTTGATGCACGAAAAGATGTAATCCCAGCGGCCGATGTTGAGGCCGGCGCAGTGCTCGCGCAGCTCGTGAAGGATCTCGTCCATCTCGAACGCCGCGACGACGGTCTCGATCAGCGCCGTGGCCTTGATGCTGCCACGCTTGACGCCGAGCTGATCTTGCGAGGCGATGAAGATGTCATTCCATAAGCGCGCTTCCAGGTGCGACTCCATCTTCGGCAGGTAGAAGTACGGGCCCGAGCCGCCGGCGATCAGCTCTTTCGCGTTGTGGAAGAAGAACAGCCCGAAGTCGAACAGCGCGCCCGAAACGGCCTTGCCGTCGACGTGCAGGTGCTTCTCGTCGAGGTGCCAGCCGCGCGGGCGCGGAATCAGCACCGCGGTCCTGTCCTGCAGGCGGTATCGCTTGCCGCTCTGCTCGAAGCTGATGGTGCGCCGCACCGCGTCGCGCAGGTTGATCTGCCCCTCCACCATGTTGTGCCAGGTCGGGCAGTTCGCATCCTCGAAGTCCGCCATGAAGGTGGAGGCGCCCGAATTCAGCGCGTTGATCACCATCTTGCGGTCGGTGGGGCCGGTGAGCTCGACGCGGCGGTCGAGCAGGTCCTTCGGCTGCGGCGCTACGCGCCACTCCCGCTCTGTTATTTCCCGGGTGTCGGAAAGAAAATCAGGCAGCGCGCCGCGGTCGAATTCCTTTTGCCGCGCAGCGCGGCGCGCGAGCAAGTCCTGGCGCCGCGGCTCGAAATGCCGATGCAGATTCGCTATGAAATCGAGCGCCTCCCCGGTGAGGATCTCGGCGAACTCGGCGTTGACACGGCCAAGTACGCTGATGTCCCGCGAGCGAGGAACAGCTCCTTGCATCGCAGCATTTTACGTGATGAAATGCGGCGCTGCAACATGAAATCGTCACCTGTTTGGGAGTAGCCTCGCGCTCTCTCATCGGAGCTTTTCATGCCACGCAAAATTCTCATTTTCGGCGCCTCCTACGGTTCGCTGCTGGCGATCAAATTGCTGCTCGCCGGGCACACGGTAAGGCTCGTTTGCGTTCCCGCGGAGGCCGAGCTGATCAACAAGGAAGGCGCCCGCGTGCGCATGCCCGTCAAGGGTCGAGAAGGGCTGATCGAGGTCGACTCGCGCAAGCTGCCGGGCAAGCTGTCCGCTTCGCTGCCGGCCGAGGTCAAGCCGGCGGACTACGACCTGGTAGCCCTTGCCATGCAGGAGCCGCAGTATCGTTCGACCGGCGTGCGCGAGCTGCTCGATGCGGTGGCCAAGGCCGGGGTTCCCTGCATGTCGATCATGAACATGCCGCCGCTGCCCTACCTCGCGCGCATTCCGGGCGTCTCCGCCGACGCATGCAGAGGCTGCTATACCGACCCCACGGTCTGGGACCGCTTCGACCCCGCCCTGATGACCCTGTGCAGCCCGGATCCGCAGGCTTTCCGCCCGCCTGAAGAAAAGCTGAACGTGCTGCAAGTCAGGCTGCCGACCAATTTCAAGTCGGCGCGCTTTCCTTCGGATGCGCACACGGCGATTCTGCGCCGGCTGGAAGCCGACATTGAAGCCGCCCGCTTCGAGAACATCGAGCTGCCGGTGAAGCTGAAGGTGCACGAGTCGGTCTTCGTGCCGCTTGCGAAGTGGGCGATGCTGATGGCGGGCAACTACCGCTGCATCACGAAGGACGGAATCCGCTCCATCAAGGAAGCTGTGCACACAGACATCGAAGCCTCGCGCTCGGTGTACAACTGGGTGGTCACGCTCTGCCAGTCTCTCGGCGCCCGAAAAGACGACCTGGTGCCGTTCGAGAAATACGCTGCCGCGGCACAGGGGCTCACCACTCCGTCTTCCGCGGCGCGGGCCTTGTTCGGTGGTGCGCCCAACATCGAGCGCGTCGACCGCCTGGTTAAAACCATCTCAGCGCAGAAGGGCATGCGCTCCGACGCCGTCGACGAAATAGTTGCCCTGGTCGATGCACGCCTGGAGGCGAATCGGCGCGCAGCCGCGCGACCCACTGGCAAGACCGCTGTGGGTTGATAGAAAAATGGGGACAGACCCCGATTTCGCTTAGCGCTCGCGATCACGGAAATCGGGGTCTGTCCCCGATTTTTCTTCGTCTTCGATCCCCAGCTCCTGGATTTTCCGTGTGATGGTATTGCGGCCCATGCCCAGCAGGTTGGCCGCTTCGATGCGCCGGCCGCCGGTGCGCTGCAGCGCCTTCGAGATAAGCGTGCGCTCGAACTGCCGGCCCAGATCATCAAGGATTCCCGTCTGCCCGCGCGCGAGCCGGCGCTCGGCTTCCTGCTCGAGCGCCGAGAGCCAGTCCGAGGCGACGGCGGTGGACTGATCGCGGAACTCCGCCGGGAGATCGCCCACCTCGATCACCTGCCCCGGCGCCATCACCGTCAGCCAATGGCACAGGTTTTCCAGCTGGCGGACGTTGCCGGGCAGCTCGAGCCGCGACAGGTGCTGCAGCGCCTCGTCGGCGAGTCGCTTCGGCTCGACGCCGAGCTGCTGCGCGCTAGCGGCAAGAAAATGTCTTGATAATAAAGGTATGTCTTCCGCGCGTTCGCGCAAACTCGGCAGCCGCAGGCGAATCACGTTCAGCCGGTGAAACAGGTCCTCGCGGAAGGAGCCGTCGCGCACGCGCTGCTCCAGGTTCTGGTGCGTGGCAGCGATGACGCGCACGTTGACCTTCATCTGCTGGTGGCCGCCGACGCGGTAGAACGTGCCGTCCGAGAGCACGCGCAGCAGCCGCGTCTGCAGCTCGGCCGGCATGTCGCCGATCTCGTCCAGGAACAGCGTGCCCCCCTCGGCCTGCTCGAAGCGCCCGCGCCGCTGCTGCTGCGCGCCGGTGAACGAGCCGCGCTCGTGACCGAACAGCTCCGACTCGAGCAGATCCTTCGGGCTCGCCGCGGTGTTGATCGCCACGAACGGCCGCGACGCGCGTGCACTATGCCGGTGCAAAGCGCGCGCCACAAGCTCCTTTCCGGTTCCTGATTCGCCGGTGATCAGCACCGTCGCGCTCGATTGTGAAAGCCGCCCGATGGCGCGGAACACGTCCTGCATGGCAGGGGCATGCCCCAGGATCTCGGGCGCCTCGCCCATGGGCTCTATCGCTTCGGATTCCCTTCTGCTCTCGTCGAGCGCGCGGCGGATGAGCTCCACCGCCTGGTCGACGTCGAAGGGCTTGGGCAGATATTCGTAGGCGCCGCCCTGGAACGCGGCCACCGCGGAATCGAGATCCGAATAGGCGGTCATCACGATGACCGGCACCGCGGGATGCCGCTGCTTGACTGCCTGCAGCAGCTCCAGCCCCGAAAGCCCGGGCATGCGGATATCCGAGACCAGGACCTCCGGTGCACCGCCGGAGAGCGCATCGAGCGCCTCCTGCGCGGAGGAAAACGAGTTGAAGGCGATGCCTTCGCGGCTGAGCGCCTTTTCGATCACCCAGCGGATGGAGCGATCGTCGTCGACGATCCAGACGGGTTTCATGTTATCGGCAGCAGGATCCTGAATGTGGTGCGGCCCGGACGGGACTCGAACTCGATCACGCCCTGGTGATGCTGGATGAACGTCTGCGCGAGCGAGAGTCCCAAGCCGCTGCCGCCTTCCCTCCCGGACACCAGCGGACTGAAGATCCGGTCCTGGATCTCTTCCGGCACGCCGGGGCCGTCGTCGACTACCTGCAATTCTAGTGCCAGCTTGAAGCGCTGGCGCAGGATGGTGATCTGGCGCACGGCGCGCGTGCGAAAGATGATGTTCTTGCCGCCCGCCTGGGCCGCATTGCGCGCGATGTTGAGCAGGGCCTGGATCAGCTGCTCGCGGTCACCGAGCATTTCCGGCAGGCTCGGGTCGTAGTCCCGGCAAATTTCAATTCCATATTCCGATTTGACCAGGATGCGCACCCGCTCGAGTACCTCGTGGATGCCGAGCGGCTCGATGCGCGGCGCGCGATGCGGCGTGAGCATGCGGTCCATCAGCGCCTGCAGCCGGTCGGCCTCCTTGATGATCACCTGCGTGTATTCGCGCAGCTCGGGCCGCTCGAGCTCGCGCTCGAGGAGCTGCGCCGAGCCGCGCAGGCCGCCGAGCGGATTCTTGATCTCGTGCGCGAGATTGCGGATCAGCTCGCGGTTGGTCTGCTGCTCGAACACCATGCGCTCTTCGCGCGCCTGGCGCAGCTGCCGGTCGAGCGGGCGCAGCTCGGCGAGCAACGCCAGGCCCTGCGCTTCGATGCGGGTGACGATGCACGAAAGCGGCAATCCGGTCCGGGCGTAGGTCGCGTCCTGCGCCGAGTAATCCCAGTGCGTGACGCGCGCCTCGTCGAGCGTGCGCTCGAGCTCGGCGCGCTCCGAGAAAAGGCCGAGAAAAGGCTGGCCGATCAGGCTGCGCGCGCCCGTGGCCAGCAGATTTTCAGCCGCGGGATTGGCGTAGCGCACGACAAAGCTGTCGTCGAGCGCCACCACCGCCGTGGCGAGCAGATCCAGGCCGGGGAACGAGGCCACCTAGCGGTTGAGGTTGCCGAGCTCTCGGCGCAGCGCTTCTACGTTTTTCTGATGGACTTCGAGGCTGTCTTTGTACGGCTGCAGCCGCTCCAGCACGCGCGCGTAATTGCGCTCGTCGCCCGAGCGCACCGATTCCTGCTCCGCCAGGTCCTGCTGCGCCTTCGCCAGAAGCTGCTGCTCGGTGGCGAGCTCCTTTTCCAGGATTTCGCGCTGGCGCTCCTTCGCGTTGGCGCGATCCGAGGCCGACTCCCTCGGGAAGCCGGATCTGGAGTTGGAGGCCGACGGCCTCTGCACCGGGATCTGCTGGGCCGGGACTACATTGATCTCGCGCGACACAAGGTCGCACTTCTTGCCCGCCGTGTCGCGTTTCTCGCTGGTGTACAGCGGCCGGCCGGTCCCATCGACGCACTTGTAGATTTCCGTGACCTGGGCGTAGGCGGGCGCGGCCAACACGCCGATCACCATCCATCCCAGCGCCCACGCGCGGTGCATGAGCTAAGTCTATCAAACAAAAAGAAAAGGGGCGGACAAACCGCCCCTTTCCTGCACCGGAAACCGTCAAGAAGAGTAATACATGTCGAATTCGACCGGGTGAGTGGTCATGCGGAAGCGGGTCAGCTCCTCTTCCTTGAGAGTCATGTAGGACTCCAGGAAGTCGTCCGAGAACACGCCGCCCTTGGTCAGGAACGCGTGGTCGTCGCGCAGGCAATCGAGCGCCTGCTCGAGCGAGGCGCAGACGTGCGGCACCTTGGCGGCCTCCTCGGGCGGCAGGTCGTACATGTTCTTGTCGATCGGGTCGCCCGGGTGGATCTTGTTCTGCACGCCGTCCAGGCCCGCCAGCAGCATCGCTGCGAACGCCAGGTAGGAATTCGTCGTCGGGTCGGGGAAGCGCACTTCGACGCGCCGGCCGTTCGGGCTCGACACGTAAGGGATGCGGCATGCCGCGGAGCGGTTACGCGCCGAGTAGGCGAGGTTGATCGGCGCCTCGAAGCCCGGCACCAGCCGCTTGTACGAGTTGGTGCCCGGGTTGGTGATGGCGTTGAGCGCGTTGGCGTGCTTGATGATGCCGCCGATGTAGTACACGGCGAAGTCCGACAGCCCGGCGTAGCCGTTGCCGGCGAACAGGTTCTTGCCGCCCTTCCATACCGACTGGTGCACATGCATCCCCGAGCCGTTGTCGCCGACCACCGGTTTGGGCATGAAGGTCGCGGTCTTGCCGTAGGACTGCGCCACGTTCCACACCGTGTACTTGTAGATCTGCATCCAGTCGGCGCGCTGCACCAGCGGCGCAAAACGCGTGCCGATCTCGTTCTGGCCCATCGCGCCCACCTCGTGGTGATGCACTTCGACGTCCACGCCCTGCTGCTCCATCGCGAGCGCCATCGCGTTGCGGATGTCGAGCAGCGTGTCGGTCGGCGGCACCGGGAAGTAGCCGCCCTTGACCGGCGCGCGGTGGCCCATGTTGCCCGACTCGTAGTCGATGCCCGAGGACCAGGGCGCTTCTTCGGACTTGATCTTCACGAAGCAGCCCGACATGTCGACGTTCCAGGTGACGCCGTCGAAGATGAAGAACTCGGGCTCCGGGCCGAAGTACGCCACTTCGCCGAGGCCGGTTGACTTGAGGTAGGCCTCGGCGCGCTTGGCGATCGAGCGCGGGTCGCGGTCGTAGGGCTTGCCGTCCATCGGCTCGTACACGTCGCAGGTGATGTTGAGCACCGGCTCATCGGTGAACGGGTCCATGCGCGCGCTGACCGCGTCGGGCATCAGCAGCATGTCGGAAGACTGGATCCCCTTCCAGCCCGCGATCGACGAGCCGTCGAAGGCGTGGCCGAGCTCGAACTTGTCCTTGGTGAAGTGCTTGACCGGGACGGTGACGTGCTGCTCCTTGCCGCGCGTATCGGTGAAGCGGAGGTCGACGAACTTCACCTCCTTGTCCTTGATAAGCTTCAACACGTCATCGGGCGTCATCGCCATCTGCGGTTCTCCTGGCTTGGTGGGGATTGCGAGTAGGTGTAGTAGGTAAGTCGGCGGTGAGCAGTTTCCATGCCTAATGTCACCGCCCGGAGCCGGGGCATTTTACCCGCCCGCGGCGCACCGTCTAGGGGCATTTTGAGGTTTCGCGCACTATAATGCGGCAGCACATGGACGACATCAAAAAAAAGGCCGCCGAGCGTGCCCGGAAAATGGGGCTGCCGTACGCCGGCGCTCTGCTTCCTTCCGAAGCGCACGCGCTGATGAAGGCCGGCGCCAAGCTGGTCGACGTGCGCACGAAGCCCGAGCTGCTGTACGTCGGCCACATCCCCGGGAGTATCGCCCTCGAGTGGCAGACCTATCCCGGCAGCCGGCCCAACCCCGAGTTCATCGGCGAGCTGGCAGCGGTAACGAAAAAGGACGAACCGGTCATGTTCATCTGCCGCTCAGGAGCACGCTCGCACGGCGCTGCCGAAGCCGCGATGCAGGCCGGATGGCACGAGACCTACAACGTGCTCGAAGGCTTCGAGGGCGACAAGGACGACCAGCAGCATCGCAACACCGTCGGCGGCTGGCGCAAGGCCGGCCTGCCCTGGGTGCAAGGATAATCAGGGACAGACCACGTTTTTCCTACGCCCAGCTGCGAAAAACGTGGTCTGTCCCTGTTTTTCAGGCTCTCCAATTCACCCATCCGAAGTAAGCCGTTAACAGCACCACCGCGCCGAACACGATCCGGTACCACGCGAACGGCCGGAAGTCGTGGGTCGCGACGTAGCGGATCAGCCAGCGGATGACGACGAAAGCGGAGACGAAGGCGGCGGCGAGGCCGACCGCGAACATCGGCAGATCGCGCGCCGCAAAGAGCGCGCGGTTTTTCCACAGGTCGTAGGCGCCTGCCGCGAGCAGGGTCGGCACCGCGAGAAAAAAGGAGAACTCGGTCGCGGCGCGGCGCGACAGGCCGAACAGCATGCCGCCGATGATCGTCGCCCCCGAGCGCGAGGTGCCGGGGATCAGGGCGAAGCATTGAGCGATGCCGACCTTGAGCGCATCGAGCCAGGTCATCGCTTCAGTGCCGCCGACCCGGGAGGAAAGCTTTTTTCTTTCGACAAAAAGAATGATCAGGCCGCCGACGATGAACGCCGAAGCGACCGGTACCGCGCTGAACAGATGCGCCTTGATGTACGCGCCGAAGGCAAGGCCGAGCACCGCGGCCGGGATGAAGGCCACGATCAGGTTCAGCCACAGCTTCGGGTCGACGCGGAACAGGCGCGCACGGTATTCCCAGATCACCGCGAGGACTGCGCCGGTCTGGATCGCGATGTCGAACACCTTGCCGCGCTCGTCGTTCGCGCCGAGGAGGTCGCTTGCCAGGATCAGGTGCCCGGTGCTCGAGATCGGCAGGAACTCGGTCAGCCCTTCGACGACGCCGAGGATCAGCGCGTCAAGAATTTCCATATGTTTTCCCAGAATGCGGGCGCGCTGTCCGTGCTATTGTGCCCGGCGCCCTGCAGCTCGATCCACTGCTTGGGTCCCCCCCAGGCCGCATACAGCCGGCGCGAATGCTCAGGGGGAATGATCCGGTCCTCCGCGGCGACAAGGCACAGCAGCGGCACGCCGATCTTCGGCGCCCGGCCGATCGAATCGAAGCGATGCTTAAGCATCCAATCCACCGGGAGGTACGGGTAATGGCGCTTTGCCACTTCAACCAGGCTGTCGAACGGCGCGACCAGGATCACCCCGGCCAGCGGGCGCTCGGCGGCTAGCTGCACCGCTACGCCGCTGCCCAGGCTGCGGCCGAAAAGAAACACCTTGCTCGCTTTCAGCGTCCCGGTGGCGTAGTCATACCAGGCGAGCCCGTCGGAAGTCAGCGCCGCCTCGGAAGGCGAGCCTTCGCTCGAGCCGTAGCCGCGGTAGTCGATCAGCAGCCAGCCGACGCCCGGCGCGCGTCGCGGCGCCTCCTCGAGCATCCAGGAGACTTCCTCGGCGTTGCCGCCGAAGTAAAGCACCAGCGGGGATCCCCGGATGTGCCAGGCGTGCAGGCGCACGTCGGCTTGGATGAAGACGCTTTCGACGGCGGGAAAGCGCCGCGCGATCGAGTCGCGTTGCGCCTCGTGCACCGGCTTGCGGAAAAAGATCAGCGAGTCCTGCATCAGGTACATGAGCAGCGGAAACCCGACGACGACGGCGCCTACGGCAATGAGCGAGGCGACCAACTAGGCGCGTCCGAGGGCGTGCGCCACGGCTTCGAGGATGCGCGCGCGCGAATCGCTCTTCAGGAGCCAGTCGACGACCCCCACGCGCTGCGGCTCGCTCACGTAGCCCTCATCGCTGCGCGTGCTCGCCAGCATGATGATCGGCGTAGCGCCCAGGCGCGGTTTCACTTCGGCGATCAGGGCGAGCGGGTCCTCGGCGTCGCGCAGCCTGCGGGCAAGCAGCCAGACGGCGTACTTCCATCGTCCGAGCAGCTCACGCGAGGCGCTCGCGTCAGGCGCGGCGTCGACGCGATAGCCGCCTTTCTCGAGGACCATCGAGAGGTACTCGGCGGCGACCGTGTCGTGCTCGGTGAGGAGCACCCGGGGGGCCGCCTTGGCGGCGGTCTCTTCCGGCGGCATGACGGGCAGCTCGAAAAAGAACGTAGTGCCGCCGCCTTCCCGGTCCTCGAAGCCGATGCGCCCCTGCATCATTTCCACCAGCCGCTTGCAGATGGCGAGCCCCAGGCCGGTACCGCCCTTGACGCGCGAATCGGCCGAATCGGCCTGCGCGAAGCGGCCGAAGATGCGGCCGCGAAAGGCCTCGGGAATGCCCGGCCCCCGGTCGCTCACCTCCACGCGCACCACCGCCTCCTTCTGCGCGACGGTCACGTCGACGGCGCTGTTCGGCGGCGAGAACTTGGCGGCGTTCGACAGCAGGTTGGTCATCACCTGCATCAGGCGCTTTCGGTCCGCCCGCACCACGACCTGGGGGACCTCCCCGTGCAGCGCGAGGTTGGCGCGAAAGCGGTCGGCGTAACCCTGGTTGAGCCGCAGCGACTCGCCCAGCAGCGCATCGAGCGGCATGGGCTCGGGCACCAGCGTCAGCTGCCCCGACTCGATCTTCTCGATGTCCAGCACCTCGTTGATCAGGTCGAGCAGGCGCTGGCTGTTCTTCTCGGCGATCTCGACCATCTCGTCCTGCTCCTTGGAGACCTCGCCGATCGCCCCGGCGCGCAACAGCTGCAGCGAGCCGATGATCGAAGTGAGCGGCGTGCGCAGCTCGTGGCTCAAGGTGGAGGTGAACTCGCTTCGCATGCGCTCGGCCGCGCGCTGCTGCGTGATGTCGCGGCCCTGCAGGATGACCGAGATGACCCGGTTGTCGTCGTCGACGAGCGGCGTCATCGTCCACTCGCAGGCGAGCTCCAGGCCGTCGCGCCGCAGGCAGCGCTCGGCGACCACGGTGGCCGGCCGGCCCTGCGCCACGAGCTCGGCCCACCACTTGTCGGTGCTCTCGCGATCGTCCGGATTGAGCAGCATGCTGATGCAGTTTCGCCCTACCATCTCCGGCGCCGCGTAGCCGAACAGGTTCTCGGCCGCCGGATTCATGTCGAGGATCGTGGCGTGCGGGTCCACCTCGAACACCGCGATCGGCGCCCGTTCGGAAAACAGGGCGAGCTTGCGGCCGAAAGCCTGCACCTCGCGATGCGCCTCGAGCAGGCTGTCGAGCTGCTCGCCGAGCTGCGCCTGGGTATCGGCGTTGTCGGCCGAGAGCCGCTCGTAGGCGCTGCGCAGCCCATAGGCGCTGCTGAACGCCTTGCCGAGCTGATACGCGGTAGCGACGTTCGCGATATAGAGGAGCGGCACCGCGGCGCCGAGCAGATGGAAAAAATCCGTGCCATACGCGAACAGCACGCCGTTGAAGGGGATCATCACGCCTGCCGCATAGAGGGCGTAGATCCACCAGACGGTGGAGAACATCGGCAGCCCGCCCGCAGTCACCAGCGCCACGACAAAGGCGATGAATACCTGCTGATAATCGCCGCCCGGGAAGAACACCGCCGTCGCGAACCCCCACGCGGCGCCGAGCGCCGCCGCGCCGAACGCCGCCCGCCGGATCCACGGCTGCGGATGCTCGCGCGAGTCGCCGCTGCGCTGGTAAGCGAGCGCCAGCGCCCAGTATCCCGCCGCGATGAGCAGGATTGCGGTCTGCCAGAACACGATCAGCTCGGTCGGGCTCGATGGCCACAGGAAGGCGCTCAGCAGCAGGCTCAGCACTGCGGTCGCCCCAACCGCCGGCAGGATCCTGCGATAAATGTACTCGCAGCGCTCCTTCAGCACCTCGGGCGCGTCCGCATCCTGAAGCGGCTCGGGCATGCGGTAATCTTACACAGATGAAGAAAAGCGTTCCGGTCGCTGAATTGAAAATGGGCATGTACGTCGCGGAGCTCGACCGGCCCTGGACCGAGACGCCGTTCATGTTCCAGGGGTTCTACCTGGAGACCGACGAGCAGCTCGAGACGCTGAAGCAGTACTGCAAGACGGTGTTCGTCGATCCCGATCCGCCCAAGCTGGCCGAGCCGATCGCGCTAAAGGCGCTTGCGACGCCGCGGCCGGCGGCGCGCAGCGGGGCAAGCCAGCTCGATCTGTCGCGCATCGGCAAGGTGCGCTACGTCGGGCAGGCGCCGGTGGAGCGCGAGGTAAAACAGGCGGAGGTCGCTTATAAAGACACCACCAAGCTCGCGAGCGAGGCGGTAGAAGCGGTGCGCGCCGGCCGCACCCTGGACGCGGCGCGCGTCGAGCAGGCGGTCCGCAGCATGACCGAGAGCGTGCTGCGCAACCCGGACGCGCTGCTCCTGTTCTCGCAATTGAAGCAGAAAGGCGACTACACGACTTCGCACGCGGTCGATGTCGCGGTGTACATGACGGCCTTTGCGCGCTTTCTGCAGTTGCCGCCCGAGGACATCAGCCTGCTCGGCTACCTGGGCCTGCTGCAGGACGTTGGCAAGACCAGGCTGCCGACCGAGCTCCTCAACAAGCGCAACCGCCTGAGCGAAGCCGAATTCGCGCAGGCGAAGCAGCACGTGCAGTACTCCGTCGAGATCCTAAGCGAGACGCCGGGGCTGCCGCCTGGCCTGGCCGAGCTCGCGCTGCTCCACCACGAGCGCCAGGACGGCAGCGGCTACCCGAAGGGCCTCAAGGGCAGGGACATCGGGCTGCTCGGCTCGATCGCCGGCATCATCGACACCTTCGATGCGCTCACCGCGCGCCGGCCCTACGCCGAGCCGGTGCCGCCGTCGGCCGCGCTCAGCATGCTGTACAAGTGGCGCGGCAGCTTCTTCGACCCGGTGCTGATCGAGCAATTCATCCGCTGCATCGGCATTTTCCCGCTCGGCAGCACGGTGGAGCTCAACAGCGGCGAGATCGGCATCGTCATCGCGCAGAACCTGGAGAAGCGCCTTCAGCCGCGCGTGATGGTGATCCGCGACGCGGCCGGCAACCCGCTCAAGCCGCAGAAGCTCCTCGACCTGTCGCGCGGGCTCAAGGCTCCCGACGGCGAACCTTACCGCATCCGGCGCACGCTCGAGTACGGCCGCATCCCGGTCACCGCCGAGAGCCTGTTCAACGACTAGAAATCAGGGACAGACCACGTTTTCGTCAACGGCGGAGACGATCCCTCG
>Ga0209157_1000368_pt1 | contig 39053 bp, 38 predicted proteins | sample GraSoiAngelo_135_FD_185892 | JGI IMG/M metagenome (GOLD analysis project Ga0209157, IMG submission 185892) | Grasslands soil microbial communities from the Angelo Coastal Reserve, California, USA - 14_0929_05_40cm (SPAdes) (version 2) | ecosystem: Environmental > Terrestrial > Soil > Grasslands ...
GTCGTGCACTATCTTCACACAGCGGGGGCCAAGGCGATCGTCGTCGATATTCTGTTCCTGGAGCCCGACGCCAACGACCAGGAATTTGACGTGGTCTTCGCGGAGGAAGTCCGCGCCGCGGGAAACGTCTTCTTTCCGTTCTTGCTCCAGCACGACCCATCACCCGCGCTCTCCGCCCCGCTTTTGAGCAAGGCGACGGTTCCGCTGGACTCGCAGCCGGAGCGACTGGCCAACGCCGCGAGTCCGTACCAGGGGATGAAGCTGCCCATCCCGCCGCTGGCAGAGGCCGCCCGGGGACTCGGGCACATCACACTAACGCCCGATCCGGACGGGACGATGCGCCGCCTGCCGCCGTTGGTGCCGACTGCGCAGGGCGCCGTTTCCCAATTGGCTACGGCGGTGGCCCGGTACATCCTGAGAGCGGAGCAGGCCGTACAGGATGGCCGCACGCTCCGCCTGGGCCCGACGACAGTGCCCGTCACTCGGGAAGGTGATATCGTCCTCGACTGGCACGGCGCGCTCGAGCAGAAGGTCTACCCAGCCTACTCCATCGGGGCGGTTCTGCGCTCCTACACCGAAATGCAGAAGGGTGAACGCCCCCTGCTCGATCCTGCCCTCTTCAAGGACAAGATCGTGTTCGTAGCGACGACCGCCGCCGGCACCTATGACCTCCGGGTGACCCCGCTCTCTCCGTTCACGCCCGGCGTCGTGATCCACATGACCGCGCTGGACAACCTGCTCCGCGGCCATGCCATCGCACCGGCCCCGCCTTGGGCCTTTGTCCTGACCACGCTGGTGCTCTGCGTCGGCACCGCATGGGCCTTCGTGCTGGTCCAACGCCAAGCTCTCAAATTCCTGCTCATCGCCGGGCTGGCCGTCGCGTATTACGGGCTCGTCGTCCACGCCTTCACAGGGCACGGGGTCTGGATGGAACTGGTCTTTCCCGAAGGGGCCCTGGCCTTGACCTACGCCGTCTCCGCCACCGTGGAGTATCTGACCGAAGGCCGGCAACGCCGCGTGCTGCGGGCCGTCTTCGATAAGTACATGGCCGCGGAAGTCGTGGATGAGATCATGCGCAACCCTGAGAGCATCAAGCTCGGCGGCGAAAAAAAGGAGCTGACCGTCTTCTTCTCCGACGTGGCTGGGTTCACCACGATCTCCGAGAAACTGGACCCAGAGGACCTCGTTTTCCTGCTCAACGAATATCTGTCGTCCATGACGGACATCATTCTTCGGAACCGGGGGAACGTGAACAAGTATCTTGGCGACGGCATCATGGCGATCTTCGGCGCGCCGCGCGGCGAGCCCGACCACGCCTCGCGGGCCTGCGTCGCGGCCCTGGAGAACCAGGCGGCGCTCGCCCGACTGCGCGAGGAGTGGGCAGCGCGAGGCTATCCGGAGATCGTCGCGCGCATCGGGATCAACTCCGGACCGCTGGTCGTAGGGAACATGGGCTCCCAGGCGCGGATGGAGTATACTGTCATGGGCGACAGCGTGAACCTGGCGTCCCGTCTGGAAGGGGCCAACAAGTTCTACGACACGGTGATCCTCCTGGGCCCGCGGACGTACGAGCTGGCCCAACCCGATATCGAGGCGCGGGAAGTGGACATGCTGAGGGTGAAGGGCAAGCTGGAGCCGGTGATGGTGTACGAACTGCTGGCCCGGAAAGGGGCGCTGCCTGCGGAGAAGCAACGCGTGGTCGCCTTGTACCAGGAGGGTCTCGCCGCCTACAAGCGACGGGAGTTCTTCAGGGCCAAGGAACACTTCGAAGCCGCGCTGGCGCTGGACCCGTCCGATGGGCCGTCCAAGGTCTACCTGCATCGGGTGCAGGAGTACCTGGCGACCCCTCCTCCGCCCGACTGGGATGGCGTGTACGTGCTGCAGTCTAAATAGCCGACTGTGGAGGTGCCGTTGAAACGCCCTTCACGACTTGCCGCTCCGCTCGTCACCCTGCTGTTGTTGAGCCTGTATCTTCTGACCGGTGTCGCGCTGGCAGAAACCGTTTTCGTCCAAAGCAAGACCGCGAAGCTCCGCTCCGGAAAAACGTCGCTGGACAGCGTGGTGGCCGACCTGAAGTTCGGGGAGCCGCTGGAGGTACTCAGCAAGGAGGGTAATTGGCTGGCAGTCCAGACCGCGCGCGGGGCCAAGGGCTGGATCTTCGCCGGCAAGACGACGCCCACCAAGCCCGCCGGCAGCGAGGATGATGTGCTGGCCAAGCTCGGCAAGAGTTTCAGGAGGACCGAAGCCGGAGACGTGACGGCGTCAGCCGGCGCCCGCGGCCTAGACAAGGTCTCGGAAGGCTACGCCAATCGCGTCGGCATCACCCAGCAACATCGGGATGCGATCGATCGCATGGCAGCGTACCGGATCAACGACCAGGAGGTGGAAGATTTCCTGAAACAAGGAGGGCTCGGTGAATATGCGAAGTAAGTTTCCGCGGGCGCTGACACTTGCCCTTTCGCTGGTCACCTTCAGCACGTGGAGCGGCTGCGCGGAAATTCAACAGATCGCGGAAGAGAGCGCACGAAGGTCCGGGGATGAACGGATGGCCAAGATCATCCATGGGAGCGGCACCGTCGTGAGCGGCCTGCTACCGATCTCCTATGAGGAAGAGCAGTCCATCGGCGCGGCCATCGCCCTCCAGGTCGTCGCCCGTTACGGGGGAGTGTACGATCAGCCGGAGATCACGCGCTACGTGAACTTGGTGGGCCGGGCCGTGGCCCTCACCTGCGACCGGCCGGACATTCCCTATCACTTCGCCGTGCTCAACTCCGACTCGATCAACGCGTTCGCAGCGCCGGCCGGCTATGTCTTCGTGACCCGCGGCTTGCTCAAGCAGATCCGCAACGAAGCCGAGCTGGCCGCGGTGCTGGGGCACGAGATCGCGCACGTCTCCCAGAAGCACATCCTCGAGGTCATCCAGCGTAGCAAGCGCCTCGCCGGGGTCTCCGAGGCCGGGCTGGCCTACGCGCACCAGAATCCCGACGTGTTCAAGAACCTGATCGATGCGGCCGCCAAGAAATTGCTCGACGAAGGGCTCGACCAGGAGAAGGAGCTCGAAGGGGACAGCCTCGGCGAGGTGTTTGCCGCCCGCGTGGGATACGATCCCACTGCTTATGTCGTGCTCTTAAACCGGCTGCGCGTGCTGAAGGGCGACGATAAGGCCTTCTTCAAGACCCACCCGAACTTTTCCAACCGCATCAACGCCGTCCAACAGGTCATCCAGACGCACGGCTGGAAACCGACCGGCGTGCTGCTGGAGAATCGCTTCGCCCGCCTGCGCGGGAAGATCTAGAACTCCAGGCAGGCGGGGCAGCGGGTAGGTTCTTTCTTTTCCTCGACCTCCCCCTGCGTCAAAGTAAACGCCGCCCGGCACAACTCGCAGGCGCGGACCTCGAACACCGGCTTGCCATAGTCAAAGCGGGTCGGCAGGAGCAGGTCGGCCGGGTCGTACCCCAATACCGCACCGTCCTCGAACTTTACGACCGCCAGCCGGACGTTGAACTTCTCCCAGGTGGCCGTCTGTCCCTTCCGGGCCAGAGGATGGTCCGAGCTCACGTAGACCGGCTGCCCGTACTTCCGATGCCGGAGATCCCGGAGGTTTCGCGCCTGGGAAATCGCCACCGAAAAATTGCTCGCCTGTGCAAACGGCCCTTCTTCAGTGCCCACGCGGTATCTATACCACCCGCTTTCCGAGAGGGTCAAGCCGGTCAGGATGGGATTGCCACCGGCACCGGCCGTCCCTCGCGTGCGGCGCGGTAGCAGGCATCAGCCATCGCCACTGCGCGCAGGCCGTCCTCTCCCGACACCGGTACAGGGATTCTCGCTGAGAGGCTCTTAGCGAACGCCTCGAGGACCGTGATGACAGTCGGCCGATCCGGTACTGCCTCCGTTTCCGCGACCATACGTCCCTCGATCCGGGTCAGCAGGCTCCGATCGACGTCCGCGATCAATTGACCGGCCCCGCCGACCGCCTCCACGCGGCAGAGGCGCCCTCCCGACACCCGCGAGACTTCCACATAACAGGAGACTCCATTGGACAACCGGAACCGGGCCAACGCGAGGTCCTCGACCCGTGTGGTGTGGCGCTGCGCCAAGTCGGCGACCGCTTCCACCGCCTCGGCGCCCGTCAGAAAACGGATGAGATCCAGCAGGTGAATCCCAATCTCCAGAAGGACACCCCCGCCCGCCTGACCCGGATCGCCCAACCAGCGGTGCGGCGGCCGGTCGGCCCGCATCGCCAGGACAAGGTACTCCAGCGGGCCGACGTCCGCCAGACGATCCCGCAGACGCGCCAGGACGGGCGTGAAGCGGAGCGTCTGGGCCGTCATGAGCGTGACGCCGGCCTCGCGCGCAGCCCAAACCATCTCCCGAGCGTCGGCGACCGTCAACGCCAGCGGCTTTTCGATCAGCAGCGGCTTGCCGGCCCGTACGGCCGCCAGGCAGATTTCCCGGTTCAACGCCGGGGGCGTCACGACCGCCACCGCATCCACCTCCTCGCACGTCACCAGCTCGCGCCAGTCCGGCACGAAGAGCAGTCCATGCCGCTCGGCGAAGGCGCGTCCGGCGCCCACATCCCGCCTGGAGACGGCCGCCAAATGGCACCCCGGAATCCCCTCCAACAGGTGCTGCGCATACCGGCTCCCGTGACGGCCCAGCCCCACCAGTCCGATGCCGATGCTTCCCGACACCTCACCCGCTCGAGGTTTCACCAGTTGCTTGACAACCTGTCTGCTCCATTGCTACACGTACCGAGGGCACCGACAGACGGGAGGCTCCATTCATGGAAAAGATGACAGTCTATCAGAAGCCGAGCTGCTCCACCTGCCGCCAAGTACTGGCCCTCTTGCGCGAAGCCAAGGCCAAGTTTGAGACCATTGACTATATCGCAACTCCCATGTCGGCGACGACCTTACGCCGCCTGATCAAGAAGCTCGGCGTATCCCCTCACGACCTGCTGCGCACCAACGAAGAGCGCTACAAGAAGCTGGAGTTGGGGAACAAAGACGTGAGCGATGAGGAGCTGATCAGGCTGATGGTGGTCTATCCGGAGTTGATCCAGCGCCCGATCATCGAGAAAGGGGAGCAGGCCGTCCTCGCCCGCCCTCCCGAGAACGTTAAAACGTTGCTGTAAGCGGTCCCGCCTTGAAAAAAGGGCCGCCCGATGCGTCATGGCGGCCCTTCCCCGAAAAGACTCCGGTTAGTACTGCTGTCGTTATTTTTTTCCTAAGACAGCCTCTTTGCAGGCCTTCGCGACCCGAAACTTCACCACTCGCTTGGCCGGGATCTTGATTGGTTCTCCGGTCTGGGGGTTACGACCCATCCGTGCTTTCCGGTTGACCAGCACCAGCTTGCCGATCCCGGGCAAGGTGAAGGTGTTCTTGGCCTCCCTATAGGCCAAGGAGGCCAGCTCGTCTAGAAACTGGCCTGCCGCCTTTTTGGTGATTCCACCTTTGCCGGCTAGGTGCTCGGTAACCTGAGACTTCGTCATCGCTTTGGCCATACCCGACTCCTTTCCGCTGGTGAACCGCCGTGCGGTTCGTCAACTTGTTGAACGCTCTTCCCCGACCCCAATGGGATCTCAGGGGTGAATGTCACAATCCGCTTACGCCTGATACCGGATACGCTCCGGCTGCATCCGATAGAGATTCCATGCCAGGCCGGTCAACGACAGCCAGAAGATGAACCACTTGGAGGGGTCGAAATTGTACCAGCGGGGCCCGTTGCGGTAATCCCGCTGATGCGCATGATGGTAATTGTGATAGCCCTCGCCGAGCGTGACGAGCGACACCAGCCAATTGTCCCGGCTTGAGTCCGCCGACGTGTGGGGCTGATCACCCCAGAGATGGCAGACGGAATTGATGCAGAAGGTGGAATTGAGAACGAGGAACGTCCGGGCCACCCCGGCCAGCAGGAAGCACCCGAGCCCGCTCTTCCACCCGCCGTACGCCGATCCCACTGCGAACGGTAGCGCCAGTCCGGACAGCACAATGATGACATAGTAGCGATGCTGCCACATCACGATCGGATCCTTACGAAACGGCGCTTCGAATTTTTCACGCAGATCTTGCGGGGCCTTGTTGAAGATCCATAGCAAGTGACTGTGCCAGAAGCCAAGCGTGGCGTTGTACGGGTCTTCCTCTTGATCACACCGCGCATGGTGCCGGACATGGTCGGCCGCCCACTTGTAGGCTGAATTCTCCAGCGCCCAGCCCCCCGCAATCAACAACGCCCCCTTGATCCATGCCCTGCACTCGAAGCTCCGATGGGCGATCAGCCGGTGATACCCCACGGTAATCCCCAGCCCTGAAGCGAAATACAGGACAACCAGGAGCGCCCAGTCTATCCAGGTATAGCCGACGTAATACCCGAACACCGGCACAGCCACCAACGCACCGGCCGCGACTAGCCCGAACAACGATAGGGCAAGGTAATCAGATGAGACGCGCACGTGCTCACCGCCTTCTGCACCATACTCCACGCCTAATCCCTCATGCGTTAATGAAATGAACCGCAGCTACGAAGCTTTTTGATGTGCTCTGTGCTAGCAGTACCTTCTTCTGAGGCCCTCTGGAGGCAGCCGAACGCCGTGACTCTACAGAAAGACGGGACAGAAAGCAAGAGGAAAGATTGGTCGAAATGTGATCAGACAAGGCTCTTGCAATCTCCGTGCTATAATCCCGCGCCATGCGCGTGCCAGGAATCTTGTCGGTCATCATCCTGACTTGCATCGCCTCACCGGGGTACTCGGCCGAACCTGACGAATTCGCCAAGCTGGCCGCCCATATCTCCCCTACTCAACTCATGCAAACCGTCCGGGAGCTTTCCAATTTCGACGGGCGACAATCCGGGACAGCCGGCGGCCAAGCGACCGCGGCCTACATCGCACGCCACTTACCTGAGGCCGCGTTGCAACCGTTTCCGATCACTACGGTGCAAGTCGATGCACTTGTACATGCGGAGATTCGAGTCGACCGGCGCGTGGTGGCGCTCGAAAAGGGCCAGGACTTCCTCCCAATCATAAACCTGGCCCCCACGGGGCAAGTCTCAGCCCCGGTGCTCTTTGTTGGTTATGGCATCGCCGCTCCCGGCCAGGGGCTCGACGAGTACCAGGGCCACTCGGCAGCCGGCAAGGTTGTGCTTTTCCTCCGCGGACAGCCCAAGGGTTTTCCAGGGCGCGTGACCCTCGCGGACAAGGTCCGGACCGCCCACGCCAGGGGCGCCGTGGCCTACCTGACCGTGACCGGTCCGATCCTGAGCCCTTACGAGGAGCGCCGTGGAATGACGACCCGGCCGGCGGCCCTCTACGAAGATGCGGCGCCTCCCGCTCTGCCTGGACTGTGGATCACGCCCGCCGCAGCGGATGCCATCCTGCAATCCGTCGGCCGCTCCGTTCGGTCCTTTCAAGAGGAGATGGACCGTCAACTCGCCGCACGATCCGCGGACACAGGCACGGAGCTGCGTATGGAGATGGTCGCACGCCGGCTCGACGCGACGGCCTCGAACGTCCTCGCGCTGTGGCCGGGCTCCGATCCGGCGCTTCGCGAGGAGACCATCATTCTGGGCGCCCATCACGACCACTTCGGGATCCAGGCCGGCCTGATCTTCCCCGGCGCGGACGACAACGCGTCCGGCACAGCCGTGGTGCTGGAGATAGCCCGCGTCCTCGCTACCACCGGCAGCAGACCCAAGCGGAGCCTCCTGTTCCTGTCCTTCGCTGGCGAAGAGCAGGGCCTCCTGGGTTCACGGTTCTATGTGGCCCACCCGCGCTATCCCCTCAGCGCCGCCAAGGCGATGATCAATGTCGATCACGCCGGGGTCGGAAACGGCCACATCGTGGTGGGGCTCGCGAAACTCGAGAAGGCGGCTGCGCAGGCTGCGGCCGAGAAGGTCGCAGCAGGCGACAAGATGGAACTGTACGGCCTGTTTCCAGGCGGGGATCACGTGCCGTTCGCGGAGGCCGGCCTGCCCACCGCCGCAATCGTGACGGCAGGGTCCCACCCGGACTTCCATCAGCCGACCGACACGCCCGAGAAGATCAATCCCGAACTGCTCGCTTTGATCGCGCGCTTCACCCTGGCCCTGGTATGGGCCCTCGCCAACGGCGAGCAGTGAGAGGACCGGGAAATTACTTCAGCGGCAGCTTGACGCTGATCGCTCCGCCTAAATCCCCTTCCTTCGCCCCCTCTTTCTTATAACCCGAGATATCCTTCTCGCCCTTGGGCTCCCCATGGCACGTGAGGCATCCCTTCCCATAAAAGAGGGGCAGCATCACTCGGAGGGTTTTCCCGCCATCTGCTGCCTCGCTGACAATTTTCTCTCCCTGGCGGGGGTACGCTGGATCGGCAAACTTTTGCAGCACGTCCGCTTCGAACCCGTCAGCTTTGTTAGCGGGATTCCGCAACAACCCGTCGTGCGTGGTCTGCTTGAGGTAAATGCCTGCCATGCCGCTGAACTTGGCGGCCGCCTGGGTGCCGAAGGTCGCCGGGATGAAGCCCTTAAAGCCGACCCCCTTCTTATTAATGGTCGATTGATTCTCGGCGACGGTCCGTTTGGACGCTTCTACCAGTTGAGGCAGCAGTTTTTTGGCCATCTCGGGTACGTTGGCAGATTTGAGGTTGGTCAGGTCCACTCCGGACCGTTCCTTGAACTTCTCGACCAACTGCTTTTCGAACACCTCGGGCGTAAAGCCCTTGTCGCCCTTTTCGGCGTCGTTGATGAGCGCTTGGTTGGCCCCCACTGTGACCCGACCGGAGTCCAAGAGAATCGCCAAGAGCCGGCCGGTTTCCGCGGCGTCCTGCTCCGGGCCCGCAAGTGCCACGCTTGGGGCAGAGACGAGCCCGACAATAACCCAAAAGAGGAAGAGGACGGGCACTCTTAATTTCATCATTGCTGGCCTCCTTCCGAAAAGGATGATGGATGAAAATGGGTCAAGTGGAGCCGGCGAGTGGAATCGAACCACCGACCTGCGGTTTACGAAACCGCTGCTCTGCCAACTGAGCTACGCCGGCCCGGGCGCCCACTCTAACAAGCCGTCTTAGGGAATTCAACCCCGCCGCCGCGCCTTGCTGAAGGGGAAGGTCCCGATCGGGCCGTCCGGTTCCACCTCCGGGCTCACCGCCGGCACCTGCTGCTTTTTCAGCTCGGCCGCGCCCTTGGGTACCTGCTCCCGCAGATAGGTGATGATCTCTCCCACGTCCACCCAGCCGTTGTCGTCGGCGTCGCCTTGGCCCCGAATGGCCTTGAGAAAGTGATAGGTGAACAGCCCGTGCTGTCCGGCATCCCAGGAGAGGCTGGGCCCGTTCGTGGAGGACGACCCGATAACGACGGTGCGGCGCTTGTCGCCAGGCTTGCCCGCACTCCATGGGAGCTGTCGCGGGTCGCCCTTGCCGTCCCCGGCTGGAAACGAGAGGTCGGCCAAGACCAAGTTCAGCCGCGACGGCAAGCGCGCCAGGACGTCCTGCAGCCGGTTGAGCGAGTAGCCACGGCGCGCGAGGTCGGGCCGGCCTTCGTAGGGCATCAGGATGATGTCGGTGCCCTCCGCATCCAGGACGGCGTTGCCGATCAGATAGACGAAGACGATCCCTGAGGCGTTGGCCTGGCGGGGCAGCCAGTCTTCGAGGGTGTCCTGAAGATCGACCAGGAGCGCGTGCTCGTCCATCAAGACCCGCACGTTCTCGGACGGGAACCCCGCCAGTGTGGTCAAGTGCTTGGCGACGACCTCGGCATCGCGCCGGGCATGTTTCAGACGCGGGATACTTTCCTCCCGATAGCCTCCGAGGCCGACCACCAACGCATAAGAGGTGCGACGTTCAAATCCCTGAACTCCGGCAGGAATCTGGTCCACGTCGACCGAGAGCACCTCGACCGGCTCGCGGGCGCCCGCGCCGGACATGATGGACGCCACGAACCGCTTGCGGGTTGGCGGCCCATGGCTTCCGGCTTCGGTGACCTGCACCAGCAGTTCCGCCTGCTGCGCGGGGAAAGAGGCCGGTAGCTTCGTGGTGATCGACGCCTGTTTTTTCTCGCCTGGTTGGATATCACCGAGCAACGTCGGATTGACGAATTCCTTCACCAGCGCCGGCGTACCCGAGAGCTCGACCGCCACGCCACGCGCGACACCCGGACCGGCGTTGGCAACCTCCACGCGGACGACAACCTTCTCACCGGCCTCCAGCACCTGATTGCGGTTCTCATCTTCAAGGGACGCCAGGAAGCTGAGGGTCGGCGCCTCGGCAGTTGCTGTCGGCGGCGCACCCGTGCCCCCGCTCCCGCCAGGTCGGCCTGCGGTCATCATCTCCTTGCGAGTACCCAAGCGAATGGCCCAGTCGCGAATCTTGACCGACTGGGTCAGGCTGTCTACCAACCGATCCGACAGTTTCTCCAATGCCTCTGTCACCGGCAGCATCAACCCCTGAACCGTGCAGTTGGTGCCGTCGGTCGTCACGGTCCACTTGCCTTCGCCCTTGACCGGCTCGTTGAGAAGGGTCTTGCCCTCCATATCGACCACCATGACCCGCAAGCGCACCAACACTTTGAGCGGGTACTCTCCGATCTCCCGTCGAGGGATGGCCAGGTTCATTTCCCCGGTCTCGAGCGCAGCGCTGAGCACGGCGTCCGCGGGATCTTTCGGGTTTCCCTCGAAGGTCTTCTCAAAGACTCCCGTCGCATCCGACTTCACTTGCTCGGCGAGCCGTTCCCCCAGAGGAATCGCCTGGGGCACTCCGCACGAATCCTTATAGAACAACTGCGCGTGCTTGAGGGCCTCGGGGATCTCGAGACGGACCGTCAAAGGGATGCTGGGGGACTTCGCCTCGTCGGACTTGAACTCCAATCGCGGGAAGACGAGCTTCTGCCCACAGCCGAGCGTGGCCACGACCGTCGCCACGACGAAGAAGCGCATGAGGGGCCGAAGGGTCGACATGGGAAGCAACATGTGTGCCGCGTTATACAAGAAATGGGAGCCAAGCGCAACGAAAACCCGCGCGGTCACCTCCTTGACACCCCACAACCGATTCGCTACCGTGCGCCCATGACCGCTCTTGGAGGACTGTCGCTCTCCTGGTCCGACTTGGCCGACCTCATTCGCCTCCGCAATCAAACCGGTTCCCTCCTACTGCTCTTGCCGACCCTGTGGGCGCTAGTCCTCGCCGGCGACGGGCACCCGCCGCTTTCGCTGACCGCCATCTTCGTGGCAGGCGTGTTTGTCATGCGGAGCGCAGGGGTCACCGTCAACGACCTCTGGGACCGCGACCTGGACCGACGGGTCCAGCGCACTCGCGAGCGTCCCCTTGCGTCTGGCCGCATGCAGCCAAGAGCGGCCGTGGCAGTCTTTCTCGCGCTGATCGGGATCGCCGCCGGCCTGGTCTTCTTGCTCAACTCCCTCACCATCGCCCTGGCACCCGCCGCGTTGCTCCTGGTCGTCCTGTACCCGCTGGCCAAACGGGTTCTGCCGCTCCCCCAGACCATTCTGGGCATGGCGTTCGGGTGGGGCACGATCATGGCCTGGTCGGCCGTGCGCAACGAGATCGCCTGGCCGGCCGTCGGCCTCTTCGTCGCCACCATCTTCTGGGCCATCGGCTACGACACGATCTACGCCCTGCAGGACCAGGAAGACGACCAACGGGCCGGCGTGCATTCCGCCGCCCTTCTCTTCGGGCCATGGGCATGGGTGGCGGTCGGCAGCGCGCTGTCCGTGATGATGGCGCTGTTGGGCCTGGTTGGCCTGGCGACGGGCCTCGCCTGGCCGTTCTACGTGACGCTCCTCCTGACGGGCGTGCTGTTTGCCAGCCAGGTGCGCCGGATCAAACACCCGGTCGCGCCCGCCCAGGCCTTCGCCTTGTTCAAGCAGCACGTCTGGGCCGGCGCGCTCATCCTCGCGGGGTTCTGGAGCGGCTTGCTGCTGCGGTAACCATACCTGTCATTCTGAGCAGAGCGAAGAATCTGCCGGAGGGATCCTTCACTTCGTTCAGGATGACGTTGTCGATCAGGAAGAGGCCGGCAGCGGCCTGTCGGGCGGGGGGGCGTTCAGCGTTTTCAGGAAAAACATGATGGCCTTGGCATCGTCGTCGCTGACGCCCAGATTCGGCATCTTGGTCTGCGGCTTCATGATCTGCGGATATTTGATCCAGCGATACACCCAGGACGAGTTCAAGCGGAACCCGGCCCGATCCAAGGGCGGGCCGACCTCTCCCCCGCTCTGCCCGATCTTGTGACAGGCGTTGCACCCGTACTTGTTGTAATAGAGTTGCTTGCCCCGCGCCACGAGCTTGGCTTCCTCGGAGGAGGACGCCGTCATCACGGGCTTGGGGACCGGCGCGAATTTCGGGCGTTCCTTCTTGAGCGAGGCCCAGTCGGCCTTCTCCAGCTTCATCCCATGCAGCGTGCGCACAAAGGCCACCAGGGACCAGAGCTCTTCCTCCGACAGCGTGTTTTTGAACGTGGGCATGGTCGGCACGGCGAATTCGTCATCACCGATCTTGTCGCCGACCTCCGGCGTTGTGTCCTTCATATCGCGCGCGATGGTCGCAAAGATCTCCTCGTCCTTCAGGGTGCTCATCTCGTCCTTGTTGGACAGGTCCTTGGGCTTGGGATCGGGCATGAACTTCCAGTTGAAGCCCTCGCCGGGCCTGCCGTGCTCGCCGTGGCAGTGGGAGCAGTAATAGGCATAGAGCCTGCGCCCCTTGGCGACGTGCTCGTTCTCGAACAGAGCGCACCCGCCCAGCCCGACCAGCACCGCCACCGCCGCGACCGCGACCGCCCTCACGCTATGCTGCCTGCTCATGCGGACTGCCCCTTCCTCACCTTGCGGATGATGACGTACTCCACCCCTGCAGCCACCACCACCGCGATGAGCCCGTAGAGGTAGATCGAATAGTTGGTCGGCGGCTCCGCGTTGAAGTACCACCACGAGGTGACGGCTTTCTGCGAGCCCGACTCCTTCAGATCACCGCTTTCCAGCTTCTTGCCGTCCCAGACCGCAAACGCGATGTTCGGGAACGTGCCGAGTTGGAATTGTGCGTCGTTCGGGTCGGTCGTGGTGAGCGCCCGGGTAAACACAACGCGCCACACACCGGTGGCGTCCTGCTCGACCACCTTTGTCTCCTCGTCGAAGAGCGGATCGCCCGACTTGGGGTCCTTCATCGGCTCCCCCTTGGCGTCCTTCCGGGGGATGAGCTTCCGTTCCTTGAACCGGACCTTGGTCTTCTCGTCCTTCCAGACTCCCCTCGCCTGGACATCCTGCTGGGCCTGCTTCTTCAATGTGCCAAAGCCCTTGGCGTTCATGTCCGCGGCGCCTGGCGTATCGTTCCGCCAGTACCAGATGTTGACCGGCCCGCCTTCGACCTGCGCCATCGGCTGACCGTGGGCAAAATGGGCCTTCTTGTCCCCGACCATGAACTCCAGCGCCGCGGCATCGGCCGGATCCTGAGTCGGATCGGCGTACTCCAGCAGGAAGGCGATCTGCTTGGTGTTGTGCACGCCACGTACCTTGATTGATTTGACGGTGACTTGCAGAATGCGCTTCGGCCAATGGACTTGCGGCGACATCGGAAACTCGGTCGCTGGGGTCGTATTCCAGATCGGGGCCAGCGGATCCGTAGGGACGTCGCCCTGGATCAGCTTCACCCGGACGACGACGGTCTCCTGCGCGAGGACGGGTACTCCCCACAAAAAAACGACCGCCGAAGCCAGGACAGCCAGTCGCGTGTGTTTAGAAGGCGTTCCCACCATCGCTTACTCCCATGTCCGAGGCTTATGGCCAGAACCCGCATACTCCGCCATGATGATCTTCCAGATCCAGTCATCCGGCAGCTCCACTTCCCAGCGGGGCATGGCTGACTTCCACGGGTGGCCTTCCACATTCAGCCCCACTCCGCCTTTTTTGATGCGCCAGAACAGATAGGACTCCTGCAGTTGAGCAATCGTCCCTGAATCAACAAAATTCGCCGGTGGGGGGTTGAACCCATCGGAGGCGGGTCCGTTGCCGTTGAACTTTGGGCCGTGGCACGGCGAACAGAAGGCGGCATACAGTCCTTTTCCCATCATCACGTTTTCCGGCGTGTTCGGTACGGGGTTCGCCAGCCCGACGAACTCGCCCGGTGGGGCCGGATGGATGGTCCGGTTCTCGGTGGGCGGCTGCGAGCTGGGCACAAGGTCGCTGTACGTCTCCCAGCCCACCAGGAGTGGAAAGAGCACCAGGACCGCGAGACGAGCGAATTTCGCCGCTTCGTTCAAACCTTCCCCGCTCAGGAAACGAAAGATGGGCCCCAGCAGTGCCTCCGTGGACTCGCCGCTGAGCGTCCCATACACGACGATGCCGACGGTGGTCAGGAACAGATAGAGCCAGATGAGACTCATGGGCAAGGGCGCAGTGACTAACGGCGCGCCGAACTTGAACACCACGAACACCGCCACCAACAGAACAGCCCCCTTCATCGCCAATGAGTACCCTCTCATAGTTCTCCCTTCCCCGCCGTGCTTGCTGGGCCTGGGGCTTCGATCTCGGACAGCTCGATCGTCACCTCCTCGCCGGACATGTTCTGCAAGAAAGCGATCACCGCCAGCATCTCGTTCTTACTCAGCCCGATCGGCTTTTTGTTGATGGACGGCATCTTGGCCGGAAAGAATTTAGGCGGGCCGACGTACTCGTAGTCCTTATAGATGTAGGCCTGCGGCTGGGTCATGCTCTCGTAGATGAAATCACGGGTCAGCTTGGCTCCAACGCCCTTCAGATCAGGACACCGACCTTCGCCGGTTCCAATCGTATGGCACAGGGCGCACTGGCCTTTGCCAAAGAAGATCTTTTGCCCAATCGCGGCCAGGTCCTTTTTGTCTTTGATGGATGCCACATCGAACTTCTCCACAGCGGGTGGCAACGAGGCCATTTGAGGAATACCCAAGGCGACCAAGGTAAAGCCCCCTAACACGATGGACACAAAGGCAACGACGCGGACAAAGCGGGCCTTCACAAAGAGGAGAATTGCTCCTCCCAGCCCCAGAACGCTCAACCCGATCGTTTGCAGCAGTTGGACTTCTGTCATGAGAAAGAGGCCTCCACGTACTTTATCGGCGTCCGGCAGCCGGCGCCGGCGCGCCTGCAACAGCCGGCTTCACGGCTTCCTTCACATGGGCCTTCCCGGGAGTGCCCTCCTTCTTCTCCCCGCCGAGGGAGGCGACCCAGAAGATAAACGCGACCATCAGACAGAACAGAAAGGTATTCAACGACATGAAGGCCGCTGCATAGCCCAGCGCCGGTGAATAGGCGTATGGTGAGGTGTCTTGCATCACTCCGTATACGTGCCAGTGGACCCTTGAAGATGACCGCGCGTAGCCCATCAGGGTCATGAGCAGGATGACCATGACCGCGTTCAACACGAGGGCGTAAGCGGCGCGGGGCGGCATCACACCCCAGACCATTTCCGTCGTCGTCTTGGCGCTTTTCAACACGAGCGCGGTCAAGGGCGTGATGGTTAGCAGGACGAACAACATGACCAAGACCTGAGTCGTGGAAAAGTAGTTGATGCGGGTGATGGCCGGCACGAAGTACCCCCAGACCCCCAGCACAATGATGACGACCGTCGCTGTGGCCAGGAGGACGCCCTGACCCACTTTGGCCGCCTTGGCCCAGGTAGCAGTCTCCTGCTTGCCGGCGCGCCAGTACATCACGAAACTCATGAACGTGACAAGAATCATGACATTCACCACGGTCATCTTGGCGGACATCACCCCGAGGACACCGAGCATCGGGTGGTGCGTGCCGCCCATCTTGCGTGCCTCTTCCAGGCTGGCAACCAACGAGTGCGGCGTCATCCACACGCCCAGGCACATCAGCAGGATGATCAGCATGGCAAGGATGGGCTTACGATACTTAGCCTCCGCCCCAGGAATCCGATACATGATTCCCAGCCAGAAGTAGTAGTTGGCCCCCAGAAACAGGATGCCGATCAGCATGGCTTGGAGAATAAAGAGCCAGGAGAGGAAGCCACCCATCAGCGTGATCCCCATCTGCTGGTTGTACTGATAGATTTCCCGCATCAGCCAATACCCGGCGAACGGCAGCGGCAGCATTCCGAACACGCCGATGAAGTTCCCGACATACCCCATCCAGTCGTAGTGGACGCGTTCCTCCTTGTTCTGGGCCATGAGATACTTCAACCCGGCGTAAGCGCCGCAGATGAAGCCCCCCAGCACCACGTTGGCGATCAGGCGGTGGACGTTCACGGGCCACCAGGTGGGATTCCAGGTCGCCACCCAGGCCTTGGCCCACATACTGCCTTCCGTGATGACAACGGGGCTGGCCTGGAAGGTCGCCCAGGAGTTGGGCACGATCATGATGAAGAAGGCGAAGACGTTCAGCAGGAAGCCCAGAAACAAGTGGAGGCCCTTCTTGGCCCCCTGCATCGAGTCCCATCCATACCAATAGAGGTACAGCGTCGCCGTCTCCAGAAGAAACAGGACGCTGTACACGATGAAGGATGGAAAGAACACATCCGTGAGGTAGACCATGAGCTTCGGATAGAGTCCAAGCAGCAGGAAGAGGAGAATGCCCCCGAATAGGGCTGTCGTCGCATAGGCCGAGGTGAGTAGCTTGGTAAATTCCTTGGCCAGCGTATCGTAACGCGGATCCCTGGTCCGTACGCCGACGATCTCGCAGACCCACGCGAAGATCGGTACGCCGAGCACGAACCCTGCCAGGAGGAGATGCTGCTGCGCGATGATCCAAATCAGATTCCGGCTACCCAGTCCGGGAATGTCACGGTACTCCGTCGCCGACCCCGCTGGAGCTTCCTCCGCCCAGGCCAGGCCCAGAGGGGCAGCCACCGTGAGCAGCATGAGGAACAGCGCCGCATACACCCAAACGCGCGTACCACTGTAGTGGGAGGGGGCCCATTCACCCGTTGCATCTGCGGAGCAACGGGTACCCGCGCCCCTCCCACACCCACAGTCAGCCGCGCCGGACCGTCGTGCCTGTCTGTTGTGCGAACGCCAATGGCGCTTATACGGTTCCATGGCGAACTCTCCTTTTATTTCCCTCTGCCCTTCTTCGTTTCCTTGCTCTTTTCCTTTTCAAGCGCCGTCAGTACGGCCTCGGCTTTCTCCAGGGTTGCCTCGGTCTTCTTGATGAGCTCTTCCGGCTTGACCGGCTTTTTGACCTTTTCGACCTCCGGGAGTGGGTAATCCGGGTGGGGGGTCGGCGTCGTAACCGGCAGCAGGACCCAGAACACGACAGTGAGCGTCACGATGACCCCGGCGAACGAGACCAGCACCAGCGTCGGATCGGCCGGCACGCGCGCGTAATCCCACTGACGCACGCGATCTAACAAGCTGGCTGAAATGGTCTGGCCTGAGGTGACGACGAGCCTCTTGACACACCACCCGAAGAGTTGCAGCCAAATCAGCACACACACCAGCATGACTATCGCGGTGGGAATGGTCCACAGCAGCAACTCGAGCGTGATCTGCTCAGCGATCGGAAGCGTCGAGTAGACGTTCTTGATGAGGGCGATAATTGCCGCTGCGATCTTTTGGCCGACGGCCACAGTGGTGCCTACTGCGTAATAGGCCCCGCTCAACACGAGCGCGCCCAGCACCGCCCCCTGCCACCACAAGCTCACCCCTACCGGCCCTTGGACTTCCATCCCCAGTCGCTCCAAGAAGACCGTCCTGGCCGTCAGCCCTACCGCCCAAATGTCAATCGGCACCGACACCACAAGCAGCGTGACGAGCCCAGCGCCTTCCCACGGATGCACCTGCCCCGCGAGCAGGAGAAGGGCCACGATCAGTTTGAACGGAAATCCTGTCCAGAAAGCCGACCATGACACGGCCCAGGCCAGTTTAATGGAGGAGATGCTTTCAACGGGATGGGCCATGCCCTGGACTCACTTCATTCCAAGAATTCACGGTTGAGGATTGCGGAGACAGTCAGGACCAGGATTCCGATCATAACTACAGCCCAGGACAGGAGCGCGATCGGCCGCTTGAAGATATTGCGCTCCGGGCTCCGGTCAATGAAGGGGAGCGCGGCCAAGAGCAACAAGAACGCGCCCGGAATGGCCACCCCAGCCAGGAACTGGCCAAACTCGCCGGAAAAGACCTTCAACCGCAGCATCTGAAACAGAAAGAGGAAATACCATTCCGGCTCCGGATGGTAATCGCCGGGATCCGGCGTCGCCTGTTCGAGCAATTGGACCGGTTCGATGAAGGCCAACGAGCAGATCGTGAGGAAGACGACGGCTATCGCGACGATGTCTTTCCAGACCTGGCGCGGGAAGAAGAAATCGGTCTTGGCCTTCAACTCCTCCGGTGTCCCGCGGAACGGACCGGCCGGCCCGGCCGAGCGGAAGAGAAAGAGATGGAGCCCGGCCAGCCCCATCAGGGCAGCCGGAAGAATCATGACATGGATGACGAAGAACCGGCTCAAGGTCATTTGCCCCGGCGTGGGCCCACCTTTTAAGAACCGGGCAAGGAAATCACCCACAATGGGCGTCTTGTCCATGATCTCGACGCCGACCGTCGTGGCCCAGTAGGCCCGTTGATCCCAGGGCAGGAGATAGCCTGTAAAGCCGAAGGCCAACACGATCACAAACAAGACCAGCCCGACCAGCCAGATCATTTCGCGGGGGTTCTTGTAGGCACCCCATAGAAACACCTGGGACATGTGCGCAAAGACCATGACGACCATCGCCGACGAGCCCCAGAAGTGATAGCTCAGGATGAACCACCCGTAGTCTACCTCGTGGATGATGTACTGGGTGCTGGCGTAGGCATGGTCGGCGCTGGGGATGTAATAGAACATCAAGAGCATGCCCGTGATCGCCTGCATGATGAAAATGAACAGCAGACACGAACCGAAGACATAGGCCCAGCGCGAGCCGCCCTTGATCGGCTCGTTCATCATTTTCGCCTCGAGCGTCTTCAGATCGATCCGCTCGTCGACGAAGTCGTACACCTTTTGGAGGAGTCCGTTCATCTAGGCAATGCGGATCTGCTCTTTCCGCCCCGCCTTGTATTCGACATCGATAACCTCGATGTCCCCGGACGCGGAGACCTTGATCGGGAGCACGTCCAAAGGACGCGGGGCCGGCCCGTCCAACACCGTCCCTGCGGCATCGTAGATGCTAAGATGACACGGGCACAGAAAGACCTGGCCGCGCGTCTTGTGCGATCGCCATTTGTACCCGCATCCGAGGTGGGGGCACTTGCCAGAGAAGGCTACGTATGGGATCGTCTGTTTGTTGACCCAGATGACCTCTCCCTTTTCATCATAAAAAGGGATGTCGCCGTGCTGGTAGATTTTCTTGAGCGTTTCGGGGGATGCTTTGACCATCCAATGATTCTTCTCCTCTTCCCGTTGGAGCACCGAATCCTTGAAGGACTTCTTGAAGATGAACTGCACGCCGACGTCGTCCGTCCTGATCTTGCTGATGTTGCCGATCTTGATCCAGTGATTGTCATACGGGACGTACATCGGCTTCATGATGAACCGGAGGACAGGCCAGACGAGGGGCAGGCCGATCAGCGCCCCGATGACGTTGATGAATCCGGCGAAGAAGGACCGCCGCGCGCGATTCTTCTCCAGCTCGGGGAACGGCACCAGCAACTCCCCAGGCTCCACGTGGATCCGGTTTTCAAGGTGCGGGATCTCGACCTCTTTCGAGGAGACATAATCCTGACGCTTGAGCTCGGGGAAGCCTGATAATTGCGCGGCGTTGCAGGTCAGTTCCACGGACTCGTCACGGATGGCACCGATCGCGCTGACCGGGACCTGCCGCTCGGTCCCGTTCGCACGCACAACGATGTGGCTCACATCCAGCGAGAGCGGATCGGCGATGACGTGGACGATCTCCCCGACCTCCCCGTCAACGCAGCGGACCTTGGATTTGATCTTGGGTTGAGGACTGGCCATGGCGTGGGATCCGGCGATCGCCTACTTCTTGATGGGTTTGGGTGTCTGGACCGACGCGTCCTTCAACGTCGACAGGTACGCCACGAGTTCCTCGATCTCCTGGTCCGACATAAGCTCCTTGTACTTGTCGGGCATCAGTTTCTTGTTGTACTCCTTCTCGAATCCTTCGGCCATCCAAGACCGGGGGTTCAGGAGTTTTTCCTTCATCTCTTCGGGCTTCATCAGGCTGCCGATGTTGTCCAGCACAGGCCCCCGCTTCTTGACCGACCCTTTGCCACCGATCTTGTGGCAGTTGTAACACTCTTGGAGGTCGTACTGCTCCTTGCCAAGCGCGACCAGGTTCCCGCCAGCCGCAGGATGCGCGGCGCCCGCGGCTTGGCCGCCGCCCACTGAGGCTTCGATCTTCTTCGCCTCCTCGCCCCCTAACGTTTCCAGCCTTTTGAGGATGGCCTGGCTCTCGGCATTGAGTTCTTGCGTACGTTTCATCAACTCATCAATTTTGCCTTTTTCAGTCGCCGCCAACTTAGGCTTGACAATCTTCTCGATCTTTCCTTTTTCGACCATGGGATCATACTGCGGGAGTGCGCTGGCGCCGGCGATATAGACCAGCGAGATCACCACATAAAATGCCACCAGCAAGGCCACTGCCTTGAAACCGCTGGCGGGAGGGAGGGAAGGCGCGTCCAGCAAGATAAAGACGCCGGTCCCGAGGAAAGCATAGAGGACGAACATGACCTGAAACACCGGGGGGAAGTGGAAGAGATACCGGGACGCCAGCCAAAGCACCACAGCCGCCACGATTCCCTGGATCCCTCTTTTGACAATCACCTCGATAAAACTTCTTTGCGCTGCCACGGTGGGTTCCCTTACTCCGCGCCAGCGACGGCCGGCATCCCTTTCGGCGCCTCGGCGTGGGCTTTTTCCTTTCCCGTGCGAAGCGTGAGGACGATCGCGAAGCTGACGATGATGTAAAAAGTCAGCGTGACGCCGGTGAACACCCAACTGGAATAGGCCAGCGTGGGCGTGAACGATTCCGGCGTGAAATCGTATTGCAGGTTGAAGACGTGGAAGTATTTGCGGGTCAGCTCGCGGACCGCACCCATCAGCGTCATCGTCCAGATCGCGCTAAAGGCCAGGAAGACGAGGACAAACTGGGCCACGAAGTCGATCTTGCCCCACACAATCCGCCCCCGACGCAGAGCCCGATTGTAGAGGATGTAGTTCACGATGGTAACGAAGACCAACGTGAAGGCCGCGGCATTTTTGGCGGGCATCAGCGCCAAATCACCCCACGATATCGTCACAAAGCCCAGGCTGAATTCTCCATGCGGCAAGCTGAGCGAGCCGTCGTCTGGTGCCAAAGCCTGGGTGGCGACGAAGGCGTGGGGGGTCATCCAGATCGCATTACCGATGATCACCATCAAGAACGCTACCTTGACCAGGGTCTGTGCTCCGACGGTCCACTTGAGGAACCGGCCGGCAATCAGAAAGAGCGCGATCCAGCCAGCCGGCAGAATGAGCGCGAACTTGTCCGGGATCGGAAACCTGGTCCAGATCAGCATGAACACGACGGGGATGCTCGCCATGAGGACCAGCGTCGTAGTCCTCATCCGGATCTGTTCCAACCCTTCGATCCGCTTCATGCTCAGCCAGATGTAGTAGTTGCTGGCGAGGAAGATCAGCCCGACCATCGCCCCTTGCATCTCGAAAAACATGGAGAGCTGGTCCGCCATCATATATGGACAGATAGACGCGTCGTAGTCGCAGAGCTCGTAGGCCAGCAGGTAGCCGGCGAAAGGAAGGGCTAACAACGCGCCCACGCCGATCAGATTGCCCACAAATCCGAACCAATCATAGAAGGCTCGTTCCTCGTCGGTCTTGGCAGCCAGATACATGTAGGCCCCGATCAGGCCGGTGATAAACCCGCCGAAGACCACGTTGCCGACCGTGCGGTGGATGTTCAGCGGCCACCAACTGTAGTTGTTCATTTTGTCCCACAGCGTCGCCGTGGTCTCGATGAACGTCTTGAGGTCCATGCCCCCCTCTGCAAACTTGGCCGGGGTGTTCATAAACGCCGTCGGGCCGTCGATCACGATGAGCGTGGCCAAGCCGATGATGTTCAGCAGCACTCCCAGCGCGATGTGTCGGAGCTTCTTCGGGCCCTGCCAGGCGTCCCAGGTGTACCAGTAGAGATAGAGCACGATCGTCTCAAAGATAAAGAGCAGAGGATACATGACGGCGAAGACGGCGAAGAAGTGACCGATCAGCCACGCGGTCAGTTGCGGGTAGGTGGCCAGCAGCACGAAGATGAAGAGGCCGCCGGTCAGCGCCGTCATGCTGTAGAGGATCACCGTGACCTTGGTGACCTCCTTGGCCAGTCGCTCGTACCGGGTATCCCGGTTTTTCCAGCCAAGGATCTCGCTGACCACCACGAAGATCGGCGCCCCCAGGATGAACGCCGCGAACAGGATATGGAGCTGGGCCACGATCCAAACAGCCCCACGGTTTCCCATGAAGGGGAACTCGTGCACCTTGGGCTCAGGGAGCTGGGCGTAAGCGACGGCTGTTCCGACAAACAGGAGCCCCGTTAAGATCAGAACAACCTTGAGAACGCCGCTCAGCCGGGACTTCGCGGCTACGGAAGCCGCGGGCGCTTGCTGCCAGGTCTTCATGGCCCTCTCGCTCCCTTTTCTACGCTGTTTAACTGCGTCCCGCTATTTCCCGTCCTTCTTCGGGGCGTTTTTAGCAGGCTTCGCCGCCGAAGACTTGCCGTCACCAGCCACCGGCGTCGCCCCGCCAGCGGCGGGCGCGGCCGCTGACGCCGGTTTCCCGAGTTCGGCCAGCGGGACCCAGTCCTTCCTAGCCACATCGTAGCCCATGCCCTTGAGCCCGAAGGTCCGCTCGTAGGCCATGGCCTTCCACCGGTCCTCCTCTGGCAGCTTGCTCTTCCAGGCCTTCATCTTGGTGTTGGGCACCCCTTCCGAGATCCGCCAGAACCAGACGCTGTCGGAGTAGAGCTTCATCCGTTCGGTCTTGCGGAAGTCCCGGGCGCCCGCCTTGACCGGCTTTCCGTCCTTGCCATGGCAGGACGAGCAATTCACGTCGATGTTTTTGACCCCTTCGAAAACCTCTTTACCCTCAGCGATGATCTTTTCATCGGCCCACCACCCGGCCGGCATGTGTTTGTCGGCGTACTCCGGAGGAGCGGGTGGAGGGGGCTGGATTGGTCCTTCCTCCTCACCGCACCCTGCAATGATGAGTGCAAAACTTCCAATGATCGGCAGTATTGCCAGGCTTGTGATCTTCATAGCCGCCCTCAAGCTCCTTTCCTCCTGCAGACCTCTCGCATAAAAAAGACGCTTTTCTTCAGGGCGTGACACCCCCGAAGTCAAGCGCCTGAGTCCACGTTCCTCTTGTGCTCAACGTTTCTTTCCGCGTCGTTTCGGAACCGCCTTGGCCTGCTGATAACGGGTCCAGGCGACCCCGGCACCGATCGCCGCCAAGGCCAGTATTGCGCCCACCCCGTACAGCCAGTATGAGGACGCCTCCACTGTCCCAACCACGCCCCCGACTCCGGAAATCGGCGCCCGTTCCAGCTCAGGGCCGAAATTCACTCTCGTTTCTCGTTCGGTGTGCCGGTCGTTCGGATTAAACTCAGCCCGGATCTTTTTGACCTCGTCGACTCCAGAGCGCTCGTCCTTGATCGAGACTTGGATGGGATCCCCCACATTGGTGTTATGCAGGTGGAGGACCACCTTGTAAAATCCGCTTCCATCTGCGTAGGTGTTGACGGGATCAACGCTCTGGTCGCGGAGGTCCCGTGCCTGCACCCGAACGTCCTTGACCGGCTTCCCATCCGTGTCCCGCACGTAGCCCGAGATGGTGAACCGGTGATCAGTCTCATGGGTGGCCCATGCTGGGTATGGAAGGATGAGTCCAACCAGACCGAAAAAAACCGCCGCGCCACCCCACGACGGTCCCGTACTCAGCACCTCGAAAATAGTCCGTCCAACTCTGTTAAAGTCCGGCCTATCTAACACAGGCGTCCACCTTTGTCAATAAATTCAGCCCCACCAACACCCCTCCCCAAACGGGGTAGAACACAGGACTAACCCGTAAGCTAAGAGTGTGCCTGTGAGGACGCGGCCAGCCCGAAAATGTCGGCATACGCGGCGCCCAGCATGCTCCCGGAAACCGCCACCCCGACGGCCCCGCCCACCATCATTCCACTCACCACCCCGATCACCACGCCCAGGTTGACCGTGAGGTCCATGCCAGGGACTGCGAAGGGCAGTTCATCCAGGTTCACCTCCGGGAAAACACCGGACAGTCCATAGCCGATCGGTACCCCCAGAACACCGGCTCCGATTATGCCGCCGACGCCGATCAGGAGGAGCATCACCAGCGTCAATCCGCAGATGCCCCACCAGTGCTGGTTCACGACCCGGCGGCTGCCTTCAAGCGCCTGCCAAACCCCCATTCGCCGGTCCACAATTAACAGGTAGGAAAAGGTATAGCCGACTAACAAGTAGATGCCGGGAAGGACCAAGAAAGCGAACCCGATCACAATGAGAAGGAGACCGATGATGGTACACCAGACTAATTGAACCGTGGTTGTCCAGTCAGGAAAGAAATCACCGAACGCCGCGTTCCCGCCCCCGGGATGCTTCCACGTCGCGATAGCCAACCCGGCGAACATGACGACTTGGAGCACGATGCTGAGCACTTGCCCGACGACCGGCATCAGCAGCGGAACAGCCTGGGAGGCGAACGTCAACGCCAGCGTGAACCCGAGAAACCCGACCGGATTGTTCGCAAAGGCGTCCCATCCTTGCCGGAGGTACTCGACGGTTTTGACGGTATAGCCGCGCGCGAGGATGTCGTCGATGGAGCGGGCGCAGGAGGCTGTGCTGTCGTCGGCCATCACCGCTGGAGGCCTCTCGGGGACGGGGTGGATTACAAGTGGCCGCGGGCCTGGGCCTCCACCGCGATGCGGGCGGCTTCCGCCCTCCGCTCCGACTCTTTCTTCTTCACCCAGGCCTCCCAGGACTTTCCGGACGCCGTGTCTTCGCCGGTAAAGGCGATCGCCGCGATGTCAGCGTAGGGAATCTTCCGCTCGCCGGGTTGTCCCTCGGGAAAGAGCTGCAGGAACGGGGGGGAAGCCAACGCGTTGCGATTGAAGATGTACCCCTCGATCTTTTGTCCGGAGGTCAGTTCCAGCGTCACATCGCCGCGGTAGTCGAAGGCGAGCTCGACCGCTTCTCGCAGCTCTGCTGCGTTCGCCGGCCGGAAGTTCCGGCCTTCAAGTGAAGGTGAACTTCTGCTGTGGGGCTGAGCGTCAGGCACAATGAGCAGACAACTAGCGGGCGGTCGGCATCAGCGTCGCCACGACGGTCCGGCCAAATCCTCGCAGGGTGCTGAAGGTGTCGTTCACGGCTGACGCCTCGTAGCCGCAATGCACCATGCAGTCGGCGCACTTGTCGTTCCGGCCGGTCCCGTAGTTGTCCCAGTTCGTGCCCTCGATGAGCTCCTTGAACGTCGCGGTGTATCCGTCCTGAAGGAGGTAACAGGGCTTCTGCCAGCCGAAGATGTTGTAGGTGGGGTTGCCCCACGGCGTGCACTGGTAATCCACCTTGCCCATGAGGAAGTCCAGGAAAAGCGGCGACTGGTTGAACCGCCAGCCGCTCTTGGGCGTGTGCAGGATACGCGCGAACAATTCCCGCGTCCGCTGCCGCTTGAGGAAGTTCTTCTGATCGGGCGCTTTCTCGTAACTGTACCCCGGCGAGATCATCATCCCTTCGACGCCCAGCTCCATCATCCCGTCGAAGAACTTCCGCACACGCTCGGGATCGGCATCGTTGAACAAAGTCGTATTCGTCGTGACACGAAACCCGCGCACGAGGGCCGCCTTGATCGCCCGGACAGCCACGTCGTAGACGCCGTCCCGGCAGACCGCCATGTCGTGCTCCTCTTGGAGCCCGTCCATGTGGATGCTGAATGTCAGGTATTGGGACGGGGTGTAATCGGCCAGCTTGCGCTCCAGCAAAATGGCGTTTGTACAGAGATAGACATACTTCTTGCGCTCGACCAGTCCTTTCACGATCAGCGGCATTTCCGGATGGATGAGCGGTTCCCCGCCGGGGATGCTCACGATCGGCGCGCCGCACTCCTGCGCGGCCGCCCAGCATTGCTCCGGCGTCAGGCGCTTGTCCAGGACGTGATCGGGATACTGGATTTTCCCGCAGCCGGCGCACGCGAGATTGCAGCGAAACAGGGGCTCCAGCATGAGCACGAGCGGGTACCGCTTGACCCCCTTGAGCTTCTGGGTCAGCACGTACGTCGCGACGGTGAACATCTGGGAGACAGGAACGGCCATCCTCGAGTGCTCCAGTTAGTGAACGGCGCTGACTGTATCACCACAGTACGGTCTGCGTCAATGCGTGCTTGTCAGAACACCTGTCGGGGTGTGCTACACTCTACCCCCTATGATCGATCCGGCCAAGATCGAAGCGGGCCTCGAGCTGGACAGACTGATCGCGGAAACGGTGATGGGATTCGAGCCGAGAGAGCCCATCCCGCCCTACTCCACCGACATCGCAGCCGCCTGGACGGTCGTTGAAACCATGATCCACAAAGACGGAGTCTATTTTGGCGCGCCGCATTTCAAACACAAGCACCAAAACCTCGCCGCGCTCGGCTATCCCGAGGGGACCGAGTGCTGGTACTGCGTCATCAACACCAAGCTCTTGAACAAGGTCGTGATCTGCGCCGACACCGCGCCGCTCGCGATCTGCCGTGTCACCCTGCTCTGGGCGATCAAGCACGGACCGTTAGCCGCGTAGGAGAACTCATAAACAGATCGCTCTTGCACTGAACGGGTAGTGCCAGCCGCAAGAAAATACACCTTTGGGCGATAGGAATAGTTGTATGATCGGAGCGAATCATTGTGTGGGGCTAGGGTGTCACCACTGAGCAGCTAAAGTTAACCCAGGCGGAAATTTCATACTCCGTTCTTACCACTTTATTTTCCCCTGAGTCATCTGGCTGAAGATGGACGATCCTCCTTAGCCCCTCTAACCCGCCCCGCCTGACCCGCGACGAAAAAAGGGACAGGCGGCTTTTCTGAAGGCAGAAAACCAGCCCGTCCCTATGCAAGTTCGGAGTGGAGGCGCCGGGCGGGATCGAACCGCCGCATCGCAGTTTTGCAGACTGCTCCCTTAGCCACTTGGGTACGGCGCCTTGTCGAGAGGGATTATAACCGGATCGCGCCGTCCGGCTCAAACCTTCCTGATGATGGGGATGTCCTTCTTCGCCAAAGTAGATTGAGCGGGAGCGGTCTTGGGTGACGTGATCTCAGGCTGCCCTTCGCGGCCGTTGTCCCCGTTGCCGGAGGACGCGGCCTCCCGTTCCTTGGCCATGATCTCGATCTCGGCCAGCAGCGTCTCCATCAACTCTTCCGATTTCACCTTCCGGACCAGCTTGCCTTCTTTGAACAGGATCCCGTGGCCCTCCCCGCCGGCGATGCCGATGTCGGCTTCCTTGCCTTCGCCGATTCCGTTGACGACGCAGCCCAGCACCGACACCGTCAGCGGCACGCGGACGTGGCCGAGCCGTTTCTCGATCTCATTGGCCAGCTTGACGACATCGATCTCCACGCGCCCGCAGGTCGGACAGGCGATGACGTTCACCCCCCGGTGACGCAGTTCGAGGGCCTTCAGAATCTCGAAGCCGACCTTGACCTCTTCCACCGGATCGGCCGCCAGTGAGACGCGGATCGTATCCCCGATCCCATCGGCCAGGAGCATCCCGATGCCGATCGCGGACTTGACGGACCCGGTCAGGAGCGTGCCCGCTTCCGTGACGCCGAGGTGCACGGGGTAGTCGGACTGCAGGGCGAACAGGCGGTACGCGTCCACCATCAAATGCACATCCGAGGCCTTGAGCGACACCTTCATGTCGGTGAACCCGATGTCCTCCAGCGCGTGCACGGCGTTCAGGGCCGATTCCGCCAGCGCCTCGGACGTGGGATAGCCGTACTTGGCCAGAAGTTCCCGCTCTAGCGAGCCGCCATTCACGCCGATCCGCAACGGGATGTTCCGCTCCCGCACGGCCTTGACGACTTCTTCCACCTTCCACCAGGCGCCGATGTTGCCTGGGTTGATCCGCACGCAGTCCACCACCTCGGCCGCCTTGAGCGCCAGCCGGTGATCGAAATGGATGTCGGCGATGATGGGAATCGTCGTCTGTTTCTTGATGGCCGGGAGCGCCTTGGCCGCCTCCGGCGTGTTGACCGTCACCCGCGCGATCTCGCAGCCGGCATGCTCCAACTGGTGGATCTGCTCGACGGTGGCCTTCACGTCGGCGGTGTCGGGCGTCGTCATGGACTGGACCACGATCGGGGCACCGCCCCCGATGGGGACGTTCCCCACCCGAATCTGTCTCGTCTTGCGTCGCTTGATGAACATGACTACTGGCGCTCCACTCCCAGAACCGTCATCGTGTAGAGGGCCTTGGCTTCCTCATACATGCCGTCCGCCGTCAGCCCATACTGGACGCGCAGGAGATCTTGAGGTCCCTGCTCGATGTACTTGTCTGGCAGCCCCAGCACCCTGGTCGGCATGTGCACGATCCCCTGGTCCGACAGCGCCTCCAGCACCGCCGAACCGAATCCACCCATGCGGCAGCCTTCTTCCACCGTCACCAGGCACTTCACCTGACGGGCCACCTGCGCGATCAATACATGATCGAGCGGCTTGACGAACCGGGCGTTGACGACGGCGGCTGAGATCCCCTCGTCCGCCAGCCGCTCGGCCGCCTCCAGCGCCGGAAGAACCGTGATGCCAATGGCGACCAACGCCACATCATACCCCTCCCGCAGCAGTTCCGCCCGGCCGAGCGGCAGGGCCTTGGGCACGGAGTCCATGGGCACGCCCCAGGCGCTCCCGCGGGAGTACCGCACGGAGGCCGTCCCTTCGTAACTCAGGCACGTCTTCACCATGTGCTGCAGCTCGTTCTCGTCCTTGGGTGCCATGACCACCATGTTCGGCACGTGTCGCAGGTAGGCGTAATCGAAGGCCCCGTGATGAGTCGTCCCATCCTCGGCCACCAACCCGCCTCGATCGATCAGGATCGTCACCGGCAAGTTCTGAGTCGCCACGTCGTGCACCACCTGATCGAAAGCACGCTGCAGGAAGGTGGAGTACATCGCCACGACCGGCCGCGCACCCTGCGTCGCCAAGCCGGCCGCGAAGGTCAGCGCGTGCTGCTCGGCGATGCCCACGTCGTGAAACCGGTCCGGGAACTCCTTTTGGAAGGCGGTCAACCCCGTTCCTTCACACATGGCCGCCGTGATGGCGACAATGCGCCGGTCTTCGCGAGCCAGCCGGCACAGCGTCTTGATGGCCACCGCCGTATAGGATGGCTTCGTGCTGGGTTTGGCGGGCTGGCCCGTCTCCCGAATGAACGGCGAACAGGCATGGAACCAGACTGAGTCCTTCACAGCCGGCTCATACCCCTTGCCCTTCTTGGTGATCACGTGAAGCAGCGCCGGCCTTTTCAGTTTGAGCACGTTTTTGAGAGTCGGCAGGAGATGCTCAAAGTTGTGTCCGTCGATCGGCCCAACATAGCGGAAGCCCAGTTCCTCGAAGAGAACTCCCGGAAGAACGAGCCCCTTGGCCAATTCCTCGGCCCGGTGGGCGAGCCTTGTCAGGTGGTCGCCGACCCGCGGGATCGCTTTGAGCAGATGCTTGGCTTCCTCCCGAATATGGGTGACGAACTCGCCCGTGAAGGTGCGATTCAAATAGGCCGAGAGCGACCCCACGTTCCGGGAGATGGACATCTGGTTGTCGTTGAGAATGACCAGCAGGTCTTTCTGCAGGCCGCCGACGTGCTGCATGGCTTCCAAGGTCATGCCGGAGGTCATCGCCCCGTCGCCCACGACGCAGACCACCTTGTGGTGTTGCTCCGCGAGGTCCCGTGCCGCCGCCATGCCGATCGCCGCCGAGACCCCCGTGCCGGCGTGCCCCGCATTGAACGTGTCGTAGATGCTCTCTTCACGCTTGCAGAAGCCGCTGAGCCCACCGTACTGCCGCAATGTATGGAAGTGCTCGCGCCGGCCCGTCAGCAGCTTGTGAGCGTAGGCCTGGTTGCTGGTGTCCCACACGATCTTATCCTTGGGCGTGTCCAGAAGGTAATGCAACGCCAAGGTGAGCTCCACCACGCCGAGATTCGAGGCCAGATGCCCCCCGACAGCGGACGTCACCGAGATGATCTGCTCGCGGATCTCCTCGGCCAGCAGAGGCAGTTGATCAACCAGCACTCGTTTCAAATCGGCCGGGCTGTCAATCGACTCTAATATTGACATCTCTTAAAATCCCTCCAAAAAATCGAGCCATTCTCACACAGCGATGCCTGAGAGTCAAGGAATCCGCTCGATGAATCGCGGCCAAAACACCGAAATTCCGGCGTAGGCGAGGGTTGAATTCAGTCCGAGATTGCGGTCGCCGATGTCTGCATTCGAGATGTGATGGAAACGAACGCCGATCGTGAGGGTGACGCTCTCCGTCACGAAGTAGTGGAGGCCTGGACCGCTCTCCGTGACGAAGTTAACCTGCGTGCTTTGCTCCGGAATACGCGGAGCCAGATTTGTCCACAGCATGCCCAGACCGAGATCCCAATAAGGCATCCACCGCCCGAACGAGAGGAAGTTGTATTTAAACACGAAGGAGCCGCCGCCTGCTGACGCCGCAAACGGCTTGAAGTAATGAGCGTACAACGGTTCAAGAAGGAGTTCCAGGTTCCCCGTGAAGAACCCTCTGCCGACTTCGGGGGTCAGCACCATTCCGATTCGTGGAAGGACATAGAGAGCGCTGCGGTTGCTCGAGATAGAAGTGAACGCCTTATTCCCTTGGAGATACCCTGTCACCAACCCAGCCTCGATGGTGCCAGCGCGCACGATCGCGCGGGCCTGGGGTGAATCCTCCGCTTGGGCATCAGAAGCAAAGGCCATCGCCGTTACGACGAGCATGAGCACCCACGCCAGCGGCAGCCGTCTCATTTCTGCTCCTTTCGCCTATCTAGGTCTGTGCTAGAATGGAAAGTCCAGCCCCGCGAAGACGGCTTGCCCCTCATTACCCGACGCAAAATCCACCCGGCCCACCACATTGGGACGTGAGATCGCTCGAAACCCGATCCCGGGATTGGCTTCGTACTGGGAGAAGGCTCTGTATCGAAACGAGTTGGTCACCTTGCCGATATCGAGGAAAGGGGCCGTCTCCACTTCGGCTATGGTTCCGAAGATCCGCAAGTGAAACAATTGAATCCGCTCCTCAAAGTTAAAGACGAGGGAGTGGTTGTCAACGAACCGGCCCACGCCGAAGGCGCGCAAGGTGTTCTGCCCCCCCAAACTGCTCCGCTCGAAGAAGGGAACCTCGTCGCCGCCGACCGTGGCTTCCAGCCTGCCTCTAAAGACGAAGGTGTACTGCTTGCTGGCGTTCGGAAACAGCGCCCGGTATTCAATCCCATACCGACTGAATATCGTATTCGTACTGGCCGTGAGGGTCTGCGCCAGCTCCGCAAACATCGAAAAGTAGTGACCGATCGTGGGCGTCACCGTGTCGTCTCGTGTGTCGTCCAAGTAAGCCAGCTTGTGGCCCGACACCGTCCCCCCGCCCGTCCCTTTGACAGCGGGAAACACCGATTGCGTGAAGGGGAGGTCCGGCACCACGCCCGGTTGGATCTCGACGTTGCGGATCCGCTCGGTCCAGAGCACCCGCTGGGCCGGTCCGACGTAGAACCCTGTCGTGATATGGCCGAGCAGCTCGCGGTCGGTGTAGTTGGTCTCCTGGGCCGGCGAGGTCTGGCTGCCGATGCCGAAGAACCGCGCCGTTGCGTTCTTGAAGAACCCGACATTTGTCTCCAGGCTAAAGCGGCCGCCCGGCAGGAAGAGATTCCGATAGCTGTAGAGGAACTTCCGCTCGGTCTTCTCTGTGTACGATGCGATGAGCTTGTACTCCTGGCCCCGCGTCGGATACTGGTAGATATTGATCGTCGCACGCGCGCCCACGAACTCGTTGTGGATGAACATCGGCGCGATGATCTGGGTGACGCGCTGCTCTTCGTCAGCGAAAATGTACGGGACGATCACCCCGACGTCCACGCCGTCGTTCTTCGACGTCGCGACGGCCGGAATCACGAAATAGGATCGCTCTTCGGCGGACGCTGGAGATAGGGACAGCAGAGCTGGTGCTATGGCGCACAGCGCCACGAGCCCGGCCCGGCGATGGCGACGTGCCACCTGAACTCATCGGCTCCGGGTCGAATCGTCGCCGGCAGGGACAGGGGCTTTGATGTGCTCCGCCTTCTCCCGAAGCTGCTTGGTCAGTTCGGCAAACGAATCCTTGCGGATGATCCTTTTGAACTGTTCGCGATAGTTCTGGACGAGGCCGGTGCCCTCGACCACCACATCATAGACGCGCCAGTCCCCCGCCGCCATCTCCATCTTATAGATGATGTCCAGCGCGGTTTTGCCGTTGTCGATCTTCGTATAGACTTCCGCGTACTCGCCATCGACGAGCTCTTTGAGGTATTGCACCTTCTCCCCGGCGTAGTTCTCGATTCTCCCTAAATACGTGTTGGCCAGGAGGGTCTGGAAGGAGGCCGCAAAATCCTTCTGCTCCTCCGGGGTCCGTTTGTTCCACTCGGCTCCCAGGGCCCGCCGCGACATTTCGAGAAAATTGAATCTCTGGGCGATCGTCTGCTCCAGCAGCTTCCGTCGCTCTTCCTTCTTCTCGGGTTTCTTCCACGCTGGGTCCTCGAGAATACGCACCACCTCATCGACGGACTTCCTGACCGCATCCGTGGGAGGCCCTGCCCATGCCGTCGTGCCGAGCATCCCTCCCCCTACCAAACCACTGATCAGGAGAGCGGCCCAGAAATTTTTATACCGTTGCATTACGAATCTCCTCTTGCACTGTCAGCATGACAGACCAGACGACGGCCTCACTTGACGTTGCCATGAATAAACTCTCCGATCAACGATTCCAGATCCACACCTGATTCGGTGTCGCGGATCTTGCTTCCCGGCGGCAGCTCTTTCTGCGACCCGCCGGGCGAGATCGACACGTACTTGTCGCCGATCAGCCCGCGTGTCTTGATCGACGCGATGGCATCGCCGTAAATCTTCACGCCAGGATGGAGAGACAACACCACGAGCGCCCGGTCTTCTTTCAGCCCGATCCGCTTCACATGGCCGACCTGCACCCCCGCGATCTCCACGGTCGCGCCAGGCTTGAGCCCCGCGACGGAATCGAATTCCGCTTGGACCTCAATCTGATTCCCGCCCCCGATGACTTCCAGCTTGCCGAGCTTGATCGCCATGTACGCCAAGGCGGTGATGCCGACCAGGACGAAGACCCCGACGATGAGTTCCAGCTTCGTGTCATGCATGGTTACCGGGCCTCCTGGACTCCCCCGGAGGTGACAGCTTCGGGCCTGGGCCCGACAGCAATGAACTCCCGCACGGCGGGATGTCGGGTCCGCTGGAACTCTTCCGACGGCGCCATTTCGACGATCACCCCGTCCAACAGCATCGCGACGTAATCCGAGATACCGAAGATTTCGGGGATCTCGTGGCTCACCATGACGGCCGTGAACCCGAACTTCCGCTGGGTCTCGACGATCAGATCATGGATGGTTCGCGCCAGGAGAGGATCTAGGCCGGTGGTGGGCTCGTCGAACAGGATGATTTCCGGACCCATGACGAGCGCACGGGCCAACCCGGCCCGCTTCCGCATGCCGCCGCTGAGTTCCGCGGGGAACTTGTGCCCCATGCCCGTGAGTCCGACCGCCTCCAGCATCTCAAGGACCTTCCGTTCGATCTCCGCTTCTTTCATTTTCGTCTTCTCCCGCAAAGGAAAGGCAACGTTTTCAAAAACGTTGAGCGAGTCGAACAGCGCCGCGCTCTGAAACAGCATCGCAAATTTCTTTCGCACCTCGTTCAGCTCATGCGAGCCCAGCCTGGTGATATCGACCTCGTCCACCAGCACCTGTCCACGATCCGGCTTCAGAAGCCCGATCATGTGCTTGAGCAACACACTCTTGCCGCCGCCGCTCTTGCCGATCACCGTGGTGACCTTCCCCCGGGGCACATCCAGATTCACTCCTTGCAGGACTGGCTGCCCCCCGAGCGTCTTTTCCACCCCTCTGAGACGAATCACCGGCTTAGATTCCTCCTTACTTTTCATCACAGCGCCTGCGACGTTCTCACATTAAGACCGAGGTCACGAAATAGTCCCAGATGAGGATGAGCACGGAGGACAGCACCACCGCCTCGGTCGTGGCAGTTCCCAATCCTTCGGCGCTCATCGTTGTATTGTACCCTTTATACGTGCAGACCCAGGACACGATCACGCCGAAGCTGATGGCCTTGAGAAAACCGCCGTAGACGTCCTTCCACTCCACGCTGGATTCCATCGAGCTGGTATAGGCGCCCGAGCTCACTCCCAGCAGGTCGACGCCGACTAGATAGCCGCCGTAAATGCCGATGAGGTCGAAGATCGAGCAGAGCATGGGCATGATGAGGACGCTGGCCAGCACTTTGGGCGCGATCAGATACTGCATGGGGTTAACCGCCATCGTGTCCAGCGCGTCGATCTGCTCGGTGATGCGCATGATGCCGATCTCCGCCGTCATGGCAGAGCCCGCCCGCCCCGTCACCATCAGCGCCGACAGCACCGGCCCCAGTTCCCGGATGATGCTCAGGGCCACGGCCGAGCCCAGCCACCCTTCCGCGCCGAACTTCCGCAGCGAGTAGTACCCCTGCAACCCCAACACCATCCCGGTAAAGGCGCCCGTCAGCACGATCACGAAGAGGGATTTCACCCCGATGAAGTGGATCTGCTTCAGCACCTGCAGGAACCGGAATGGGGGCCGCACCATCCAGGCCACCGTGCTGATCAGGAAGACCATCATGCGGCCCATTTCGCCGACGAGCCCCAAGGTGGTCCGACCGAATCCGGCGACGGCAGAGGCGACCATCAGTGCGCTCCCATCGTCAGGGTCACTTCCGCATGAGGAGGCGGAAGCTGTGATTCGAGCACGGGGACCAACGCGCAGAAGAACCTTCTTAGACTGTCCGAGGCCTTGTCCGCATGGCGCTTCATCTCATAGAGTCCATAAAGAATGGACGGGTGCTTCACGACCTTAAGAAAACAGCGAAATGACCCGAACGGGGAGAACCACAAGTTGAAATCCATAGGCAGGTCGTCTCCCACTCGATCTGATATGGCGCGAACCACGAGAAACGGAATGCCGGCCGTGGCGGCCGCTTTGGCGATAACGGCACTTTCCATATCGACCGCAACGGCTCCGCTGACTCCTCCGAGCGCATGCTTCTCGCTAGATCGCCAGAGCACGTGCTTCACGGTGACAACGGGCCCCTGGGTCCATCCTGTCCCAGCGTTGCGGGCAGCCACCGTCGCGCTCCCGATCCAAGCAGGGTCCGCCTGAACCGCCGCATGAGATTCTTCCTCGGTCCAATCAATGACAGAGGTGCCGAGGATAACTTCTCCCACAGCCGCAATCCCAAGAGCGCCCGCATACCCTGTCGAGATCAGTGCATCCGGCACGAGTTCGAGCAAAGCCGTCTCACTGGCCTTCCGCGCGCGTTCGGGACCAACACCAGTCTCAATCAGATGGAGTTCTAGACCCCCAACATGCCCGACTTGATGGGGGAACGATCCAAGGTGGTCACGTTGTCTCTGACCGAACAAACCGAACACGCTCTCAACTGGCGCCAACTCGCGCGCGGAAGCGGCCAGCACGGCGAGGCGTCGCATCGGCTATGCCTCGAAGCGGAACCGGCCGTGCCGACGATTCTGCTCCCGGTTCTCGTCGGCGCGGCTCCGCCCGCGCGTCTTGAGCGACCGGTACATGGACAAAGCCCAGAGGGGGAAGTACTGGCAGTAGCCGTGGTAGCGCAGATAGAAGACGCGCGGAAACCCTGTGCCGGTGTGCTTGCATTCAGACCAGAAACCTTGGGCGTCCTGCTGCCGGAGCAAGTAGTTCACGCCGCGCAATACGCTGAGCGAGTTCACCTCGCCGGCGCAGAGGAGCGCGAGCAGCGCCCATGCGGTCTGTGACGGCGTGCTTTCGCCCACCCCATGCGCGTCGGCCTCGGCGTATGAGCGACAGGACTCGCCCCACCCGCCGTCCGGATTCTGCTTCGAGACGAGCCACGTCACCGCCCGGCGGACGTACCTGGCCTGCATGTCCTCGCCGATCGCCTTCAACCCGGCGAGCACGGACCAAGTCCCATAGACGTAATTGACGCCCCACCGCCCGTACCAGGACCCGTCGGTCTCCTGGTTCTTCCACAGAAAGCGCAGCGCCCGCACGGCCGCCGGATGCCTCGGGTCGAACCCCAGAGCCCCCAGCATCTCCAGTTCGCGCCCCGTGAGGTCGGCCGTGCTGGGATCGAGCAGCGCCCGATGGTCGGCGAAGGGAATCTGGTTCAAGAACATCTTGTTGTTGTCCTTGTCATACGCGCCCCACCCGCCGTCGCTGCCCTGCATGGCCAGCGTCCAGCGCATCCCGCGCCGCATGCCGTCCCGCTGGGCATCCCATTCCGGCATCTTGATCTTCGAGAGCGCGATCACCACCACCGCTGTATCATCGTTGTCCGGATAGAACTCGTTCTCGAACTGGAAAGACCAACCACCTGGCTCGGCCGTCGGAGACGACACGATCCAGTCGCCGACCTTCCGGCACTGCTGGGAGAGGGTCCAGCGGGCGGCCTTCACCAGCGCCGGGTGATCTTGCGGGAGCCCGCTCTCGATCAGGGCGTTGATGGTCAAGGGGGTGTCCCAGACCGGAGAAAAGCAGGGCTGCAGGTGCATGGCGTTCCCCTCATGTACCTCCAGCGCCTCGATCTCGCGCAAGGCCTTGCGCACCAGCGGGTGATCCACCTCGTACCCCAGGCAACGCAGCGCCACGACCGAGTTGGCCATCGCCGGATAGATGGCTCCCAACCCGCCGTCACCCTCCATCCGCTTGAGCATCCATTGCGCAGCGCGTGCAATGGCTTTTTTGCGGAGTCCCTGCGGGACGACCCGCTCGTAGAACCTCAGGACGCCATCCAGCGTGATGAAGAAATTACGCCAGGTGAGCCAGCGGTGATCCTTGCGGAACGGGGGTTCGCGCCGGAAGTTGACCCACTCGCGTGCCGTCAAGTAAAGCTCGTCGATGCCCTGCTCTTTCGGAATCCGACAGACGGGCTTGTAGTGGAAGATGATCAGCAACGGCGTCAGCACCGTCCGGGACCAATAGGAGAGGGCGTACAGACTGAAGAGGAACCGGGGCGGCAGCAGGACGATCTCCACTGGCATCGACGGGATCCCGCGCCAGTCATACTGGTCCAAAAGCGCCAGCGCGATCTTCGTGAACACGTTCGCCCCGACGACGCCGCCTTTGCTCAGGATCATCGTGCGGGCCTTCTCCATAAAGGGCTCGGCGGCCGACACGCCGCAGAGCTTCAACGCGAAGTAGGCCTTCACCGACGCGCTGATCTCGGGCGGCCCACCGTAGTAGATCGGCCACCCGCCTTCAGGCACCTGGGCGTCAATCAGGTAGCGCACGGCCTTTCGCTGTTTCTCCGGATCCACGAGGCCCAGGAACCGGCGCAGCATGAGGTACTCGGCAGTCAGCGTCGTATCGGCTTCCAGTTCATAGGCCCAGTACCCTGCCTCCGCCTGGCGCTGCAACAGCCACTGTTGGCTTCGCTTGATGGCCTCGTCAACGGCATCGCTTTTGTGAGCGACGCTCTGGCCGGAACCCTGTCCTGGATCGTGAGGCCGCTGGACGGCCGGGTCAGACAGAAAGAGGTTGGGGTTGCCACCGACAAGCCGGAGGAGCCGCTCGGCCTTCTGCCGGGCCTGCCGCTGAACATGATCCGGCGCCACAGACAAAATTTTCTCGGACCAGGTGGTCAACAGACCGAGCAACCGCTTCATAATGTCCTTGGATGTCCTTGGGTCGAGCGTGATTAGAATCGTCCGCCTGATGGCTTCTGAGGAAGGCCAATGGGGACGCATTGAGGGGCCAGTATATAGCAGACGGGCCACAGAGTGTCAAGCACAGGCCCGACGGAACCATCTTAATTTTCAGAGGGTTTCTGACTGAGGGGACAGTCGCTTGCTCTTCCCTTGACAAGCTCGCTCTGGCGGGTGTTTTAATCGTATCGGCGGGGAGACACAATGCCCAAAGACCTCTATTCAACCCTCGGGGTCACGCGCACGGAAAGTCTGCGCGGCATTCGGGAGGCGTTTCGGAAATTAGCCAAACGCTACCATCCGGATCACGCGGGCCAACGAGGCACGCCAAAGTTTCAGGAAATCCTGAACGCGTACACGGTCCTGTCCGATCCAGAGAAGCGGAAGCGCTACAACGATAGCCTCGCCCGGCGTTCCTCTGAGTCAGAACCGATCGTCGTCACCAGGAGATCATCGTCGAGAACCCCCCCGCCGCACTTCGGCCCGATTCCGCAGGAGCCCCCCCTCCGACGCTTCTCGGCTGAATCGTTCTTCGGCCCGGGCTGGGAAGGGCCGGCGTTCGACAGCCTCGACTTTACGGTATCGCTCTCCCCAACCGATGCGACAGAAGGCGCGACCATCTGGCTACCTCTGCCGATCCGATATCTGTGTCCGGCATGCAGCGGGACGGGGGAACAGTGGCCCTTCCCCTGCGGCTTCTGCCAGCAGACCGGGGTGATTCACCACGAACGCGAGTTTCGCGTCCAACTTCCACCCGGCATTCCATACCGCACGCTCGTCGAGATACCAGCCGGCAGGCTTGGCACCCACTACCGCGTGCGGCTCTTCGTGACGGTCGACGCTCCCGATTGAAAGGAAGAAGAGAAACGAAGTTAGATGTGACGCCCGGTGTACAGGTTCACGATGGCTCGCGCAAGCCGTTCCATTTCTCTCTCTTGGATGCGGACAAACTCCACCCCAATCGCCTTATCCATAACGAATCGAACCGCTGCAGCTTCAATCTCAAACAGCGGTTGACCGTCAGACTTCAGGATCCTGAGACGCAGAAGCTCGCCGTGGGGGATCGGGACGGGAGTCTCTATCGTGCAACCCAGTCTCGA